>JRYF01000111.1_pt1 | contig 283743 bp, 224 predicted proteins | sample 235331 | NCBI WGS metagenome assembly JRYF01 (sample SAMN03074217, study PRJNA261475) | activated sludge metagenome | biome: Wastewater Treatment Plant; feature: Wastewater; material: Activated sludge; isolation source: activated biomass of a wastewater treatment plant treating hydrocarbon... ... | reverse complement strand
TTTTTTTTTTTTTTTTTTTTTTTTTTTTTTTTTTTTTTTTTTTTTTTTTTTTTTTTTTTTTTTTTTTTTTTTTTTTTTTTTTCTGCGGCTGCGGCGAGGACGATTCGCTCGACAGCGACTCTGACGGCGTTCCGGACTGCATCGACAATTGTCCGGTGAACTTCAACCCGAGTCAGGCCGATTCAGACAGCGATGGGATCGGCGATGCCTGCGACAACTGCCCGCTGATCAGCAATCCATCGCAGCGGGACGATGACGGCGATGGGATTGGCAATGCGTGTGACAACTGCCCGTTGATCTACAACCCCTTCCAGGAAGACAGCGACGGTGACGGTATTGGTGACGTGTGCGACAACTGCCCGCAGACGGCGAATCCATTGCAGACGGACACGGATGGCGACGGTATCGGCGATGTCTGCGACAACTGCCCGGCAGCCGCCAATCCGAACCAGACCGACTCCGACGGCGATGGCATCGGCGACGCGTGCGACAATTGCCCGACCATTTCCAACCCCAGCCAGGCGGATTCCGACGGCGATGGGGCGGGCGATGTCTGCGACAACTGCCCGAATCTTCCGAACCCGGATCAGCGCGACAGCGACGGCGACGGCTTCGGCGATGCCTGCGACAACTGCCCGCAGATTGCCAATGCCGACCAGTTAGATACCGACGGTGACGGCTTCGGTGATGTCTGCGATAACTGCCCAACCGGCGGCGACCCGCTGACCGGTACCAAGATCGACATCCTGCTTGGCTCGCTCAGCTCACGGCATCCGATCCTGACGATCGACGATATCTTTGCGCCCGGCGCGGAGTTCAGCGTCACCGGGGGTACGCCGCCCTACACTTACTCCTGGCAGGTTGAGACAGGCCCCAAGATCGATGGCGTCATCAACGGCTCGCAGACGCCCAATCCGACCATCAGCTCGGATACGCCCGGCGCGTATCTGGTCAGCGTGGTCATCCGAGACAGCGCCGGGTGCGACGCCCGGACACAATTCACGCTCTCGGTAACAGCTTCGCCGCCGTTTTCGATCGTTCCCAACGGTTTTGAAGAACTCTGCGGCGTGTGTGCCCCAGGCAGCGCTGCGGCAATGTCCGCAACCGCTCTCGGCCTGCTGGCACTGCGCAGCGTGCGTCGGCGACGGTACTGATCCCATCGGAAACGTCCTGATGTCGGATGCGACGGCGCTACTTCGCCCCGAAGCCGGGGTCTTCGCGCAGCCGGGCCAGGAACGCGCGGATCTGAACATTATCTTCGCGACCGATTGACCGGCGGCCATATTGCGCGTGATAGAAGCACTCCGTCAGGCGCGGCAGCGGTGCAAAGTCGCGACTGGATCGTGCGAGGTCCACGGCAAATTCCATCGGGGTCTGATGATGCAACTTAGCGTGTCCCTTGCTTGCCAGGAGCAGCAGCAGGCGGTCGTAGAATCTCGCATCAACCCGGCGCGGCGCCTTTTCGCGCCTGCGACCCGTTGCGGAGAGATATTCCCGAAGCATCAGCGAAAGAATGCCTAACGCGCGGAGCGTGAGCACGAGGAAGCACGCCACGAGGACCAGCAGGAGCCAGTAGAAGAAACGCTGCCAGAGCGGCAGCAGGTCCGGCCCCCACAAGATGCTCATCAGGGTGATCTGCGGATTGCCCGATCGCTCGGTCGCCTGCAGTTTCTCGAGCCAGCTTGAAAGGCCCTCGACGAGGTTGTACCAGTTCTCGGCATCGAAGGCGACGACCAGCGTGGACCACTTGAACTGGAGCAGGTCCATGAAATTGCGGGCCTTGGTGAGCAGCCCTTCATCGCCGGCGCCGCTCCGTGAAAGTTCCCGCGGGCTGGGGTCGAACAATACCCACCCTTCGTCGCTGACAAAGACTTCAACCCACGCGTGTGCGTCTTTCTGGCGGAATTGAAAATAGCCGCCGGTCTCATAGTATTCTCCGCCCATATAACCGTTCACGATGCGCGCAGGAATGCCGGCCGCCTGACACATAACGGCCATGGCCGACGCAAAATACTCGCAGTGCCCCCGTTTACGCACAAAGAGAAAATCGCGAATGGCATCCGTGCCCTGGAGCCGCGCTCCCCGGTTAAGGGTGTATTCAAACTCACCGGACATGAAGTAATCGCACAGGATCGTCGCGAGTTTTCTGCGCTGAGCGGGATCCGCCGGGTCGCCATATCGCTCGAAAAACTCCTGCGCAAAACGACGCACGTCCGGGTGGATGACCGACATCCGCGCCGGCCGGGTCGGGTTCTCCGGCGGCGGATCCAGCAGAACGCGACTGACAGGCGGCAGATTCATCGCCGTACGCACCACGTAGCGCACCCCGCTGCGAGGACGTTCATCCGTGTGAATGCTCAGATCCTTCTCATTGAGCCGGATGTTTTCGATGTCCTTCGAGCTGATATCCAGCGGCGGATACATCGAGAAGAGATAGCCCGACGACAGGTTGCTCAGCCAGATCTCCTGCGTTACCACGCCTGCATCGGGCGGCAGGTCCATCGCCCGGGTCAGAGATCGCGGGGCGCCGAGCGACGCCACGGTCAACAGCGTCTGCGATCGGCGCAACGGAAACCATCGGCTGCGATCGTATCGCTCAAAGGTCGTGCCGCGCATGTAAGGAACCAGCCGTTCCGAATCGAGCGGACCCTCCTTATCGATGAACCGCACTTTCATGACCGGGGTATCGTCTTCGATCAGGTGGGCGTCTTCGAGGGCGATCTCCGGCGAGTACGCGGTCACGGCCGTCGGCATCACGCCCTGGATGCGCACGAACAAACCGCGGCCCCATCCTCGCGGCACCGCAAGAAACACCAAACCTGCCAGGAGAAGCATCCCGACCGCACAGAGCATCGCCGGAAGCGTAAAGGCGGCCCGGCGCACGCCGGTTTGACGGAGCACGGGAAGCGCCAAACCCAGCGGTCGCATGACTCGGTCGCGTCGTTGACCGATGAGCAGCTCGGCGCGAACCGATTGAAAGTGCATCAGCCACACCAGCCCGAGGGTCAGATCAAGAACCAGTACCAGACCGAAGATCGGGCTTCCGCTGGCAAAGCCGCTGATGACCAGCAGAAGAAATGAGATCGTGGCAACCAGGGCGTAGTCGCGGTGTGATGAGAGCTCAAAAAACTTGCAGCAGGCGAGGAAGATCATGAAGTGCGACAGGTCAAGGATGTAGACGGTCGGTTCCTCCTGCGGGTAGAACATCTCGTACAGCAGATAGGCCGCCGCCAGCAGGATCATCGCGTAGATTGCACCGCGCGGCATCCAACTTCTGCCGTCGGGCCGCGACAACGCCAGACTCAGTGCCGCCGCAAGCACCGCGATCGTGTACACCCCCCAGGAGTTTTCCACTTCGACGGCGGGGATCATGTTCAGCAGCGCCAGACCGAGCAGCCCCAGATGCAGCCAGGTGAAGGGTTTCATGCGACCGCCTCCACCGGCGGCGCGGCGATGGCGGACCATGCCGGCTCGTCGAACAGATTCTCAAAGGTTGAAGTGCCGGGTATGCAGATACGCGTCGGCCCCAACGTCTTGGTCAGGAGGCGGCCGGCATCCCGCAGGTCCGCCGTCTCCGCGGCGGCCAGCAGAATACACGTCCCCCGCCAGCGCGAAGGCCAGCCGACCCGCTGGAGCTGCTCGCTCAGCGGATGTGCCGAGTTGGTCGTGCGCACGGCCAGCTCGCGAAGCAGGCGCGTGCGGCGCGGCTTCCCCGCGCCCGGCGGCAACACGAGCAACGGCTCACCACTGCAGATCAGGCCCACCCGGGTCCCTTTTTCGAGCGCGTCGCAGATGATCGTCGCCGCGGCGCTGAAGGCATCCTCCCGCCGCTCCATCTGTTCGATGTCGCGAGGATCAATGCGCGTCTCAAGCACACACCACAGTTGCGGATCTCGTGCTTCGGCCATTTCCCGAATCACCAACTGACCCATCTGCGCGCTGCGACGCCAGTGAATCCGTCGAGGATTGTCGCCCTGGCGATACTCCCGGATGCCGTAGTATTCATCATCCCCGCGCGTGCGAGCAATCGTCGTACCGGAGCTGGAGCCCTCGGTGCGCCGTGTGCGCTCGATCAGTCGACCCTTCAAGCGGCGAAGACACGGAAAGACGATGACCTCATCCGCAATTCGATGCCGGATTCGTTTGGTCAAAATGCCGAACGGGAAGCCCGTGGAGATTTCGACTGCGGCGAGCCGCACGCGCCCGCGATTCACGCAGAGCGCCGGCACGGTCACGGACACGCTCTCGCCGGGCCGCAGGTAGGCAACAAAGGCCTCGGCCGGCGCAGCCAGTGGGCTCGATTCGTGATCGAGAATCTCTCGGAGAAAGATCGACCGCGCCGACGTCCACATCCGGTGGTTGGTCAGCACGTAGCGCAGCTCCATCGGCTGGCCAGCGACGGTAATATCCGGCGTGATCCGCTTGACGGTCAGTCCGCGCAGCGTCCGCCAACTGGCGATCATGTTTAACACGAGAGCGCCGAGGCAGAGCCCGAAAAGGATCAGAAGCAGATTGTTGTCGGAATCAATCGCCGCCGCGCCGATGACCAGTGTGCCCAGACAAAAGAGCACGCCCCCGACGGGCATGCCCAGACCAAATGTGGGTAAGCGTTTGTTTCGATTCTTCCGAGGATTTGTCCGGCGTCGACCGGCCATCGTGCACCCTGCTCATGCCCGAAACGCGGCATCACGACGGAACGGGAATCTGTTCCAGTATTTCCAGCATGACCTGATCGTTGGTGCCCATGTGCCCGTCACGCAGATAGGACTTACTCACCACGCGATGAGCGAAGACCGGCAGCGCCAGGGCCTTGATGTCATCGGGCACGGCGTAGTCACGACCCTGCAACAGGGCGGAGGCCCGTGCGGCCCGCAAAAGAGCCAGTGCCCCGCGCGGCGACACACCGACCTCGAAGGCCTCGTGGCGGCGGGTCGCTTCGACGATGTCCTGCAGGTAGTCCATCAGGACATCATCCACGCGTACCTTGTCGGCGACTCCCTGCATGTGCAACACGTCTGCGGCGCCCATCACCGGCCGCAGCGCTTCGAGTGGCGCACGGTCCGGCTGCTGGAGAAGCACCAGGCGCTCGTCCTCCCGTGAGGGGTAGCCGATGCGAATGCGCAGAATGAACCGGTCAAGCTGGTTTTCCGGAAGGAAATACGTGCCTTCGAACTCAAAGGGATTCTGCGTGGCGATGACCATGAAGGGCTGCTCCAGCCGCATGGGCTGGCCGTCCACGCTGACCTGCGTCTCGTTCATCACTTCCAGAAGCGCAGACTGGGTACGCGGCGTCGTTCGGTTGATCTCGTCGGCCAGGACGATGTTGGAAAAGATCGGCCCCGGCTTGTAGTCGAACAGGCCCGACTTGTCGTTGTACACGCTGATGCCGAGGATGTCCGACGGCAAGAGGTCGGGCGTCAACTGGATGCGGGAGAATCGACAGTCAATGCTGCGAGCCACGGCCCGCGCCAGTACCGTCTTGCCTACGCCGGGCACGTCTTCCACCAGGACATGCCCGCGGGCAATCAGCCCGATGAGGATCTGGCTGATCGCCTCCGGCTTACCGATGAAGACGGATTCAATGTTGGCGCGAAGCTGCTGCAGTTTGTCCAGCAGGTCGGAATCCTTGATGGAGGCCGTCGAGTGCATGCCTGAACTCTCACGCCGCGGTCTTGCCCCCGGTCATTGTCAAGCTGCCGCGTGACTCCGGAGCGGCGACGCCGCATCGAATCATTATAGGCAATTTCTTCTGTCCCTGCGATGCGTCCGAAGCCGCACGAGTGCCTTGCCAGTCTGCTGGATAACCTGCTTAACAAAGACTTCGCGCGGGAGGCATCAGTGCGCTGGAATGGCCGAACTGAGGTGATCAGCAGACATCCGATGGATGCGATCAGGTGCCGGACGATGTTCCACAGTGGCGCGGGAACGGTCTGGCACCGGCGTCTCACCGGAGCGAGCCCGCAGGTAGGCCTCGAACTCGGCCCGCTGGGCTGCCAGATGGTTCGGCATCTTCTCGAAACAATGATCGAAGGGCGTCAATTCGTCCGTCCGGTAGGCCTCGGCGATCTGGACTTCCGAAGCGATCAGCTCCTCGACCTGGGCATCCAGCATCTGGTGAACGCTGTCTGTCAGCACGCCGAGTGCTTCAAGATACCTTCGAAAGCGGATAAGCGGTTCGCGCTGCTCCCAAGGTTCGACCTCCGCAGGGTTGCGATATTTCTTCGGATCGTCGGAGGTCGAATGCGGTCCCAGCCGGTACGTGATGGCCTCGATCAGCATCGGTCCGCCGCCCGATCGCGCCCGCTCTGCGGCCTCGCGCGTGGCAACGATCATCGAGAGGATATCGTTGCCGTCGACCTGCAGGGCATCGATACCATACGCGATGGCTTTCTGCGCGAGCGTCTGCGAGGCCGTCTGCCGGCTCCGGGGCATCGAAATCGCCCAATGGTTGTTTTGTACGACCATGATCATCGGCAGGCCGAACACGCCGGCGATGTTCATCGCCTCGTGGAAGTCGCCTTCGCTGGTTCCGCCGTCGCCAATGAAACACACGACCACCCGGCCACGCCCGTCGAGCTTGCAGCCCCAGGCGATTCCGGCCGCGTGCAGACACTGCCCCGCTACCGGTCCGCAGAGCGGCAGCGCGCACACGCCCTCCGGCGGCTGGGCACCGATCTCGTGACCGCCCCACCACCCGAGGATCAGTCGATGCATCGGCCAGCCGTGATGAATCAGGGCGGGAAGTTTCCGAAAGGACGGTACGAGCCAGTCGTCACGCTCGATGGCCCAGGCCGGCCCGAGGGCTGCGGCCTCCTGCCCGCGATACGGCGGATAGTTTCCGATACGACCCTGACGGGAGAGCTTGATCATCCGCTCGTCAAAGCGCCGCGCCATCAAGAGCCCCTGATAGAGGCGCTGCAATTCGTGCGGAGACAAGCGCGGATCAAGCCCGGCATCGATGCGACCATGCTCATCGAGAATAGAGAGATGCTCGATTTGCTCTGCCGGGACGATGCGGGTACGAGGCAACTCGGGGACCTCCCGGATACTCGCGGAAAAAAACACTGCCGCGGTCGGACACGCGCCAACGGCCGACGACAATGCGTGACGAGGGAGAGACCGCGCTGGACGGCGCGGGAATTTACGGAATAGATTAACATCCGGGGATGATGTGGACAAGCACGCAGCCCCGTCGCGAGGTGGGAGCGCCCAACCGTCGCAATCGTTCACCCGGGCGAGAATCAGCTCCAGGGAGAGCAGCAGAATTGGGACGAGCGCTGTCCTATTCACTCAATCCGGTCGATCACGTGCTGCTGGTGACGCACGAATCCCTCCAGCAGCGCGGCTACTGCGGCCTAAGTGTTTTGCTCATCGCCGAACTGGAAGGCCGACTCGATCCGCGGGAACTCGAGGCGGCACTGCGGCGGCTCGGACAAACCTACCCGGCGCTCTCGGCGCACATCCGCTTCCGACCTGTCTTTCAATGGCCTTACTGGCATATTGCGGCGGATGCCCGACTCGAAGATGCAATCGAATACAAATATCATCGCGTCGAACCGGCAAAAGATGACGGCTGGGCGCCGCTGAATCATGCCATCGACGATCCCGTCGACGTCCGTCGCGGTCCGCAGCTTCGCTTCGTACACGTCGACTTCGGCAACGGTCGTCATCGCATCGGCCTGCGCTGGGCACATGCCCTGATGGACTTCGAAGGTGCCCACCTGCTGCTGCGCTGCCTGCATGATCTGATGACCGGCCAGAAACCTCTGCTCGATCCGGACCCGCTGGCGGTGCCGCCGCCGCCTTTTCGGCCCTGGTTTCCCAAGTCGATTCTCCGCAAGTGGCAGGGCCAGTGGCGCTACATTGTCTGCGATCGCTTCCATCAGCCGAGGATCGTTCGCAAGCCCGAGGGAGCGCCGCAGACCTGTCGATTCGTCGTTCGCCGGTACGATGCCGCCGCCCGACGGCGCTTCGAACAAGCCGCCAAGGCGCGAACCGCCCCCGGTCCGCTGCGATATTCGAGGGCCATGATCGTGGCACTCGGTCGGACCTACCTCAAGATGTGCATCGAGAAAGGGCGGCCTCGGGAGCACTACCTCTTTCCGCTTCCGCTGCCCCTGCCGCGAAGCGGTCCCCGGCCGGGCGTACACGGCAATCACGTCACCATACCCTGGGTTGTCTTTACCGCGGCCGATCTGGCGGACTGGACCACCGCCGACGCGGTCGCAGCACGGCAGTTCCGCGAATTCTTCGAGAAACATCACGACGAAGCGACATGGATGATGTACAAGGAGTCGTCATGGTGGTCCTTCGCGCTGACCCGTTGGTTCACCTCGCACCGCATGCCCCGCGCCGCGGCGGGCTTTACCGGCTACCAGTTCGATGACACGGTCACGCGGCTCGGTTCGGCGGTCATCACCAACCTCGCCGGCGCCGGCCCGATGAACTGCCATCCCGGCTGGATGCTGGGGCGCACGACCTATGGCGATACGATGTCACTCTCGATCACCTATTTCGAGGACTACTTCGACACACCAAACGTCATCGAATTCTTCGACCGACTTGAAACGGAGCTGGGAATCAACGAGACGGCGCGCCTGGCGGCCGCCAAAGATCGATGACCACCACTACAATTTGAACCCCGAAGGCAAGACCGAACACGCCGCCTCCGATCACGATGGCGTACACGAAGGGTTCCGCCACGCGGGCCAACCACCAGCCCGACAGATCAAGCAAAAGCGCCAGCATCGGCAGCGGCGCCAGAAGGCCGCGCCACGACGCCGGCAGGCGCGTCATGCAGAAGAGCAAGCCCACCACGAGCGTGAACATGGGAATCGAAAGCATGTGCTGATGGCTCACGAGAATCAGCCGCTCCAGAGTGTACTGAGGAGCCGTACGAACAAGCTCGCCGTCATTTGATGCCGCCGTCGCGAGGTACCGCGAAAGCATGGAATAATCCAACGTGAAGTCGTCCGGCCCGAAAGGCGATTGCTTTGAGACCTCACTGCCCGTGCTCTGTGCATGGCATCGCATGCAATCCAGCAGCAAGACCCGGCGAGGCGTGACACGCTTGTCCCCGTCATCGAGCTTTACTTCTGCGCCGCCGTCCTTCAGCCAGCTTTCCAGCACATTGAAATGCGCGTCCGACGAGGCGTATTGCCGCATCGGCCCGCGCAGCATGGTCAGCATCCGCGAAGGCACCGTTTCGCCGGCCGCCTGAACCTGCATGCCGGAGTAGATCGCGCGAACATCGTCCATCGACATGCCCGGTCGGCCGTCGGCGTGCTGATGGCTCGATGAGATATTCAGCGCGGCCACGAGATAGCCCGACCCGATGATGGCCAGAAAGGCCGTGAGCAAGACACGCACACTGGTCGGCAGCATCGGCAGTGCGCCGGTCCATCTCGACCACGGATTCGACGATGTCATCAGCACGGCTCCATCAGATCGCGTCTTGCTCGACTCGAACCGGATACGCTCATGCACCCAGGGCCCGGCAGAGCGCCGCAGTGATCTCCCGAACGGCTGCGGCGTATTCACCGCTGACTTTCGCGCCGGCCGCCCGGGCATGGCCGCCGCCGCCCCAGCGCGCCGCCAGCGCCGCGACATCGACATCGCGTTTGCTCCGGATGCTGACGCGCACCGGCTCACCGGCCTCCGGCTCGGTGAACATCGCACAGGCCACAACGGACGCCAGCCGCATGGGCTCGTTGATGATGTCCTCGGTCATCTCCCGGGTCGCACCGCATCGCGCGAGCATCTCGCGCGTCAGTCGGATCACGGCGACTCGCCCGTCTGCAAGCAGCTCAAAACCGGCCATCACCTCGCCGATCAGTCGAACGCGCGGAAGAATCTCGCACAGATAAAGTCGCTCGTACAACTCATTCGGCGCTGCCCCTGCGGCGATCAACCGCGATGCGTCGGAGAACACCTGCCGGTCGGCATTCGAGAATCGAAACCACCCGGTATCCGTGGCCAGCCCGACAAAAAGCAGCGTCGCCGTCCCGGCATCCGCCGGCCACTTTGACTGCTCGCAGAGATGAAGCACGAGCTGCGCACAGGCGCCGGCCGATTCATCCACCCAGGCCGCATCGACGATGTCATCGCGCGTGATGTGATGGTCGATCGCCAGCTTCGGAAGTCCGGCGGTGCGGATCGCCCCGGCCACCTCACCCAATTGAATCGCCGCGCAGGTATCCAGCACCAGCAGCAGGTCGCACGACGAGAGCACATCGACCGCAGACGCTACAGATCGCTGAGCAGGCCAGACCGCCAGCGGCTCGATCTCGCTCAGAAATGCGTACCGCGCCGACGGCGGCTCGTGCAGATATGCCGTCGCCTGTTTGCCCTGCGACCGCAGCACGCGTTGCATCGCCGCAACGGAGCCGATCGCATCGCCATCTGCCCGGGCATGAGTCGTGATTACCACGCGCTGTGCAGCGGAGATGCGCTCCGCCGCGGCTTGAATATCAATCAGTGTCGGTCGGCTCATGCCACACACACTACTTGCCGCGTGAGGAGCGTCTCCGGCGAGAAGCCCGCACTCCCTTTGCTGCGTCAAACACCATCATTTCGTCTGCTGCCGTGCATCGGAACGGTCCAACCCCTGCATGATCGATCGCACCCGGCCGACATCCTCGGCGATCTGTGCAGCCAGGGCCTCCGGACCATCGAACTTACGCTGATCGCGAAGATGGGTCACGATTTCGACTCTTGCCCGTTCGGCGTACCAGTCTCCGGATTCATCGAGCACAAATGCCTCGACGGCCAACTTGCTGCCGCCGAGCGTCGGTCGTGTGCCGATGCTGATCGCCGCCGGGGCGCGCAGTCCCGCGATTTCCGCGGTCCCTGCGTAGACACCGTGCGCCGGCACCAGTTGCTCGCCCACGTCGAGGTTGATCGTCGGGAAACCGAGCGTATGACCCGCGCCGGCGCCGTGAATGACCGTGCCGACCAGCGCATACGGCCGACCGAGACAGGCGGCCGCCTCGTCCACTCGTCCGCTCGTGAGCAACTCGCGAACCGTCGTGCTCGATACCGTCACCTGTCGGCCGTCCGAAAGATGAAGCCGATACGGCTCGACGACACGCACCTGGTACCCGCCCTTGGCTGACAGGGCCTCCAGAGTTCGCGAATCTCCCGCACGACCTCGGCCGAATGCGAAATTAGGCCCTTCGACGATGTACGACGGATGGATCCGCTTAACGAGCACCTCGCGCACAAAATCCTCGGCAGAGAGCGACAACAAGGGCCAGTCGGTGTCGAGCCGGATCACGGCGTCGGCCCCGGCGCGCTCAAGCTGATGAAGTTTCTCCTCCCACGGAGTCAAGCGCCGTGGAGAATCCGCAGGCCTCAGCACGGCAATGGGATGCGGCTCAAAGGTCATCGCCACAACGGACGCGCTCGAAACCTTCGCCAGGGCGTGCGCCGTGCGCAGAATGCGCTGGTGGCCGAGATGCACGCCGTCGAAGTTACCGACGGTCAGCACCGCGCCGCGCAGGTGGTCGTCGATGGATGCAATGCCGCGATAGATACGCATCCCGGTTCCTCGATCGTGTTCAGGTGCGCGCCTGAAAGAGCATGCCCGCCCGCCTCACGCCCCGGTCTATTTCTGCCTCTCGCTGCAAGTTCACTCGCTGGAGGCGCAGGGCATTGAGCACGACCGTCAGCGAGCTGGCCATCATGGCCCCCGCGGCCAGCGCCGGCGGCAGCGCGCCGGCGGCCGCAAGCGGAATCATAAGCACATTGTACGCGAACGCCCAAAACAGATTCTGTCGGATGATCCGCAAGCTCGCCCGGGCCAGGGCCACTGCATCGGCCACGAGCAGCGGTGTGGAACCGATCAACTGGATGCCCGCTGCTTCTCCGGCCACCTCGGCACCGGTGGCGAATGCGATGCCGGCATCCGCCGCGGCCAGAGCAGCGGCGTCATTGATGCCGTCGCCGACCATGGCCACGCGCTCGCCGCCGCGCTTCAACTCCTCGATCCGCGCGATTTTCCCTGCCGGATCAACCGCCGCCCGATATGCCTGAATGCCGACCTGCTCAGCGACGGCACGTGCCGGTGCCTCGGCATCACCGGTCAACATCTCGCTCCGCACGCCCATGCGTCGCAGCCGATCCACAGCCCCGGCCGACGACGGACGAATCGCATCCGCGAATTCAATCCTGGCGCGGACGACGCCATCCACTGCCACGTATGACGTCGTGCCCACGACGCGCGATGATGTTTTGAACATATCTGGTAAAGCAACGCCGCGATCCGCCATCAGACGGAAGCTGCCGACGATGACATCGTGGCCATCCACCCGCGCCATTACGCCGCCACCGGGGATCGACGCGTATTCGCCCGGCTCCGCGATCTGGATGCCGCTCCGCTTCGCGTGCTCCACGATGGCCTTTCCCAATGGATGCGGAGAAAACAACTGAGCCGCCGCAGCGAGTCGCAGCACTTCCCGTGCATCCTCACCGGTCATGGTCTCGATCCGCTGCACGCTCGGCTGTCCGGCCGTCAACGTGCCGGTCTTGTCCCAGACGACGACCTTAACCGCTCCCATCGCTTCCAGCATCGCCGCGTCGCGCACCAGAATGCCGCGCAGCGCCGCCGCGCCCGTGGCCACCATAACCACGGTCGGCGTCGCCAGACCCAGCGCACATGGACATGCCACCACAAGCACGGCGATCGCCGATCGCGCCGCATCAGCCGATGAATCCCAACCGCGCATCACCAGCCAGCCGACGAAGGTCATCGCCGCAGCCGCGATCACAATAGGCGTAAAGATGCCCGCGACGCGGTCGGCGACGCGCTGCATGCGAGTCCTGCCGGACTGTGCTGCGGCCACCAGCTTCGCAATCCGACCGATCGTCGCTGAAGCACCTGTGGCGCGGACGCGCAGCTCGATCTGCCCGTCCACAACCGTGGTGCCACCCATCACGCGATCCCCCGCTCGCCGAGTGACCGGCATCGGTTCGCCGGTCATCAGCCGCTCGTCGATCGCCGCTTCTCCCTCGACAATGTCACCGTCCGCTGGAATCACTCCGTGCACCGGCACCATGACGAGATCGCCCACCACAATCTCATCGACGGATCGCTCTTTCAAATCCCCCCCGCGCCGCACGAACGCCGTCTTCGGCGCGAGCTTCGCCAGTGCGCTCAGGGCCGCCGTTGCTCGGCCGCGGGCCCGGGCCTCCAGATAACGCCCGACACAGACGAGCCCCAGGATCATCGCCGCCGCGTGGATGTGCACAAACGCGTCATCGCGGGCGATAAAGGTGCCGTACACACTGCTCGCGAAGGCGACGACAACGCCCATCGTGATCAGCAGGTCCATGTTCGGTGTGCGATACAGGAGTGCCCGAAGTCCGCCGGCGAGAATCGGCCCTCCGGCCGGGCTCACACCGAGCATCACCAGCAGCACGAGTTCCATCAGTCGCGCGGCGATCTGGCTGCCGTCATCGTGGCTCCAGAGCACATGACGAAAGTGATCGATGACGAGGATCGGAAGAACAAGACCGATGGCCTGTATCAGCGCCTGCCGATGACGCCGGAGCAGCTCGCGGTGCGCCAGCTCGTCCGCCCCCATCACCGAGAGTGGATCGCGCCCGCTGGTCACCTCGGCGTCGTAGCCCGCAGCGCGAACCGCTGCGACCAGCGCCGAACGGTCTACCTCGCCGGAAAGCACGACCGATGCCGACTCCGCCATGAGCTGCACGCTCGCTTCAGCCACGCCGGCCACCGACCGCAGGGCCTGTTCCACGCTGTGCGCGCACCCGCTGCAGGTCATGCCGCTGATGCGTAACTGTACATTCTGCCTGGCGCTCATCTGCAATCCGGAGATCCCGGGTTGAATCTTAGGCGTTCGCACTGGCACGTAGAATCCCCCACCCGTAGAAAGGACATGGCCGCCGCAAGGCAACCCTCTCCTCGGGCGCAGACGCTCAGACCACGAACGCCTCGTGGCAGAGTTGTTCGAGGAGGTTTTCGAGGAAGTCCACAGCGTTCACCGCGGTCAGAAGGTCCACTCGCTCGCGGTGATCGCCACCCAGCGCCGGCTTCGACTGCCCGGCATGCGTCCCCCGCGTCGTGATTTCCAGCCGCATTCGAGTCTTGAGGAATAAGTCCGGCCACAGAAGACTCCCGACGGTCAGCGCATCGGCCACATGGCATTTCCCGTACGACGGCTCGTCGTCCTGCTCGATCGCAAAGCGCAACAGCTTCGCGAGCACCTCACCGGTTCGATAGCCGCTGGCCGCAAGATGGGCGACGTGCGATTCATCAAGGCATACCAGGTTCGTCACGTCCAGCGGTGTCACCGTAATCGGCAGACCGGACGCCAGGAGCTTCGCCGCCGCGGACGGGTCGCGATGAAAGTTGAACTCGGCGGATTCCGTCGCATTGCCTCGCGTCCAGACCGCGCCACCGGTGAGGTGAATTTGTTTGACGGACTTGAAAAGCTCCGGCGACTCGTCAAAGAATGCAGCCAGATTTGTCAGCGGCCCCAGCGCAAGGATCACGAGGTCGCCCTCCGCGCCTTCGATCGTCTCGCGGTACACCTGCCGAAAATCGATCGCCTTCATGGGCACAGAAGGTAAGTCGCAGTTCCCGAAGCCGTCATCACCGAATCTTGCTCGTCGATCCGGCCCCGCCGCCGCCGCCTGATCCAGCCCGCGCCCAATCTTCGGCTGGTCGGGTGGCCGGGTCGCGGCCATCAGCCGCCCGATATTCGCAACCACCTGATCGACCGGCGCGTTGCCGCCGACGCCGACGACGGACCGGACCTCCAGCGCGTCCGAGGTGATCGCCATGCACGCGGCGACGGCGTCATCAATGCCCATGTCGGTGTCAATCAGGAGCGGAACGGCCATCGGGGTATCGCGCCTCCCTGCCGCCGAACGCGGCGGCCCGAACCTGCGGCGATCGCCGGCGGCCTCCGCACGAGTAAGATACGAATTGAATTATCCGTGGAGCAGTCGCCGTGGTCAATCCAAATCCGATGCTCGCACGTTACATCGAGCACTTCGGCGAGCAGCCGACCGTCTGCGTGCGCGCGCCGGGGCGCGTCAATCTCATCGGCGAACACGTCGACTACAACAGCGGTGTGGTTATGCCCATCGCCATCGACCAGGCGACGTATGCAGTGGCCGGCCGGAGTGATGAAAGCATCGTCCGCATCTTCAGCGAATTCGCGGATACGGAAGTGCAAATCAACCTCGACGAACCCGGCCCACCGCTCGATGGCTGGGGTGCATACGCACAGGGCGTGATCGCCGGGCTGCAGGAGTGCGGCATCCACTTGCGCGGCGTGCGCATTCTGCTGGGCGGAGACCTGCCGGCCGGGGCGGGGCTGTCGAGCAGTGCCGCGCTTGAGGCAGCCATTGCCCTGGCGATGCTGCATCTCTCGGACGCTACGCTGCCGCGTGAGGAGATCGCCGAACTGTGCCGAACGGCGGAGCGCGACTTTGCCGGAGTTCCCTGCGGAATCATGGACCCGTGGGCGTGCCTGATGTCACGGGAAGGCCAAGTCATGTTGCTCGACTGCCGCGAGGACGATGAAGCTGCTCAATTCATCCGCTGGCCGGACGGCGACACGGCCGTACTCATCATCGACAGCCGCTCGCCGCACAGACTCAGCGCCGGCACGTATTCGGAACGGGTGAGTGAATGTGAACTGGCGCTCAAGAAGATCAGCGATTGCTGCCTCGATGAAAACGGCATGTTCGTCCGTACATTCCGCGATGTGTCGATGGCGTGTCTCGATCGCGCAGCCGTCCACATGGATCGAGCCCTCTACCGCCGCGCGCGGCATGTCGTATCAGAAATCGCCCGAGTGATCGAAGCGGCCGAGGCACTCCGCGCGGCAGATTTTGAAACTTTCGGCCGGCTGATGAACGACAGTCATCGCTCCCTCTCGCTCGATTACGGGGTATCCTCACCGCGCATGGACGAGCTTGCGACGATCGTCCGCGGCGTACCCGGCGTGTGGGGCGCGAGAATGACCGGCGGCGGCATGGGCGGGTGCGTGGTCGCCCTTGCGCCGGCTGCCGCGTGCCCGCTGGTCGAATCCGTCGTCCGCTCGGCATACGATAGGAAATACGGCGTCACCGCGCGGGTCTGGAACGTCCAGCCACGAGAAGGCGCCGCCGTCATGCCGACAGGATCCTGATGACGCCGACGTTCGACCAACTGATGCAGCGCGTCCGCGAAGGCCGCGATCTTTCCCGTGAGGAGATGGCGGATCTCTTCGCAGAGATCATGGCCGGTCATCTGGCGCCGGACGCCGTCGAATCCTTCCTCCGCGAGCTGTCCGCAAAAGGCGAGACCGTTGACGAAATCGTGGGGGCGGCCGAGGTCATGCGTCGCCACGTGACGCCGATTATCTGCAATGTGCCCAACGCGATTGACACCTGCGGAACTGGCGGCGACGGCATCAGCACCTTCAACGTCTCCACCGCCGCGGCCCTCGTCGCGGCCGGGGCAGGGGCCATCGTCGCCAAGCACGGCAACCGGTCGAACTCTCGAGCCAGCGGATCAGCCGAGGTCCTCGCCGAACTCGGCGTCAACATCGACGCTCCGCCGGAAGTCGTCGAGCGTTGTCTGAGAGAGGTCGGCATCGGCTTTCTCTTTGCCGCGAAGCTGCATCCGGCGATGGCCAACGTGGTCGCAATCCGTCGCAGGATTGGCAAGCCGACGATCTTCAATCTGCTCGGCCCGCTGACCAATCCGGCCGGTGTGAAGCGCCAGATCATCGGTGTGCCGCGCGCCGATCTGGTGGATAAGGTCGCCGCAGCGCTGGCGCGCCTCGGTGCGGTCCGCGCATTCGTGATTCACGGCCGCGACGGGCTCTGCGATCTGACCATCACGACCGAGAGCATCTGTGCCGAGGTCTGCAACGGAGCGATTGCAAAGCGAACGATTCAACCGGAGGATGCCGGGTTGTCACGCGCCGCGCTGGACGCCCTGCGCGTCAGCAGCCCGGCCGAAAGTGCGAATGTCATTCGCGAAATTCTCGACGGCCAACATGGTCCGGCGCGGGATCATACGCTGCTCAACGCGGCACTGGCGCTGGTGGCCGCGGATGTGGCGATCGACCTGAAAGACGGCGCGGACCGCGCGGCGGCGTCCATCGACACCGGCGCGGCGCGGACCGTGCTGAAAAAGCTGATCGAGATTTCAGGAGTCGACGCATGATCCGCTATCGCTGCGACAGCTGCGGGGTCGATCTTGAACGCGACGGCTCCAATCGTTACATCGTGAAGATCGAGGCCTACGCGGCCGCCGGTAAGCTGGAATTCACGCGGGGCGAAGTGGAGCGCGATCACGAAGCTGAGATCCGACAACTGATCGCCGCGCTGGAGAAGAAACACCCCGATGAAATCGAGGATCAGGTGTATCGAAGCTTTCGCTACGACCTGTGCCCGACCTGCCACCGCCGGTATCTCGCGAGCCCGCTGGTGATCGACAACGCGTGAGGCATCGACTTCGACACCGCCGACTACGAAACCTTCGAGCCCGGCGGTACGTCTGCCATTGGCGACAACAGGATGACCTGCGATCGGTCCTCGGTGGAGGCCGCCAGCAGCATGCCCTGGCTGGTTTCGCCGCGCATCGTGCGCGGAGCGAGATTCTTCACGACCACGATCAGCTTGCCGACGAGTTGCTCCGGTTCGTAGTAGCCGCGAATGCCGGCGACGATCTGTCGCTGTTCGCTGCCCAGATCGATCCGCAACACCAGCAGCTTGTCGGCATTCGGATGCGGCCGGGCCTCCAGCACGCGGGCCACGCGCAGATCCACCTTCGCAAAGTCGTCAAAGGTAATCGTATCGTTGGGTGCGGCGGGTTCGCTCATGTACGTTGCTCCAGCGCGTCCGCGTGTTCGACGGCAGCGACGCGGAAAGAATGATACCGCAAGGATTACAGATGAGATAATACAGGCGGGAAGGGTGCCGTGTTTTTAGTTGGCTGCGGCAGCCGTCGGACCCCGATCCAGCACATGGACCGTGGCGTCACCGCGATACTCAATGTTGTCCGCCGTCACCACCAGCACAGAGATGCGATGTCGTCCCGGCGATTCCAGAATCTTCACGCCGCGGGCCTCATCGCCGATCCACACACCGTTATCCATCCAGAGAAAGTCCGAGCCGGCGATCACTTCCCGAGGCAGATCCACTTCATACCGCAGGTAATGCGGGGCCGTACCAATCGACGGGCCGCCCAGCTTGATGTTCACGCGACGCACGCGATCCGTCGGCCGGCGATCGGCCGCGTCGTTGCTCGTCGATCCGCGATTCTCCGCGCCGGATGCCAGCTGCGCCGGAGGCGTTTCCGTGCGACGCGCGGTCGTCACGTTTGCGGCACTGGCCGGGGAGGCACCCTGAACAGGACCATATTGCCGACCCGCGTTGCCAGGTGAAAAGGGTCGCGACGGCGGACGGACCGTTGCAGTCTCCGAGCGTCTCGGAGTCGTATCACGCGATGCCGCATCTCGCGATGCATTCGGAGTGGTGCGAGTTGTATCCGAAGCCATGGACTTCTTTTCGGTCGGTGTCGGACGTTGCTCGACCTGTCGCACTTCCGGCTTGGGTGACGCGACCGCGGCGGGCTTTGACTCCACTCGTGCAGGAACGTTCGATGCGGTCGTCTCGATCTTTGGCACTTCATGAGCGGGGGTTTTCGACGCTGCCGGCTCGGGCTTCGGCTCTGCGGCAACGGCGGGCGAGGCGGCACCGCCGGTCGGGCCGAGCCAGTTGCCGCGCGCGCCTTCTGAAGAAGCCAACTGGGCCTGCGCCGGGGGTACCTGTTTCACGGGTTTGGCGGGCTCGGCAGAGGCAATGCGTGCTTTCTCCTCGCGCGGCATGGGGTCATACGCCGGCGATGCATTTGCCGGATAGCGGCGACCCGCCGTTGAATTGCTGAAACCTACTTGCGTGCGCGGCGGCGCCGTTGTCGGCACTGTGGCGGGCGTCGTCGCCGCGCCGCGCGGCGATGCACTGCCCACCGCCGGACCGGTGCGCGACGTACCGGAGGGTCGCGCGCTGGCAACCATGGTGCCGATCGGCGGGGCGAAGCGGGCGATCATCTCCTGCGGCGGGTTGTACTCGGTCATCTGCACCTGGGCGACCGTCGCCGCGGCCTCGACCGGATGAAGCGGTTCGAGACCAATGCACTCAGCAAAGAAGGCGGCGGCGGTTTGCGGAATGCGGCTGTGGCCCATGTTGTCGATCATGCGACCGCGGACACGGAAGCCGCGCGCCGTGTACCAGGCCACCGCTTCCTCGCTCTCGCTCTTGCACTTGGGAAAGTCACCGTCGCCGATGAAGATCGCCACGCTGATACGATCCCGATAGCGCGGGACCATCTCGTCCAGCAGAAGCGGCGCCGAGAAGTTCGACAGCCGCGTGGCAATGCACGTAAACCGCTCGGGATAGCGATTCGGAAAATAATGCGCCAGGTAACCGCCACACGACCAGCTGGTCGAAAGCACCTTCTTCGAATCCGCCAGCGTCGTCGCGAAAACATGATCCATGATCGCGATCACGTTTCGCTTGTCATCAAGGACATAGCTGTGCTCCCGCGTCAGCGGGTACTCCATGAACGAATCACTCGTCCGAAGCTCCGGCGCGCAGACGATGTAGCCGTAGAAGTCCGCCTCCTTCTCCCACTCGCGCTCCTGCGGCAGGGCGTTGTCGTACGGTTTCATCCCGTGGAAGGTCATGACCAGCGGCCACTTCTTCATCTTCGGGTTGGGATGACGCCCGTTGTTCTTGACGTAGTCCACCGGGAGATAGAGGTGATAACCCGCGCCGGTTGACGGCTCCTTCACGTACTGATAAAGGCCCTCGCCGCGCGGCTGCGGCACCGCACATCCCGACGACCAGCCCGGACCAAGCAAGGCCAGCAGCATCAGCAGATAAAGATAAGAGCTTCGTCGCATTAATCTTCCTTGATCGATTCCCGCGAGGCGGCCTTGTGCCTGTTAGGGTATCGGCACCCGCTCTTGCAGAACTTACCGCTCAACCCGCCTTCGGCACCTCGATAAAATCGCCGGCAGGAAACCACGAAAGCCAACAATCCCCGCGCGGCAGCATCGGTAGGCAGGCGATTCTCGGACATCCGGCCGTGCGCCGAATCTATCAGCAGAGAACCGCTCGTCATTCTTGCCGGCGACCGCGCAGCCGGCGAAGGCCGCCGCATAGCGACCGGCCTCCATACTCATTATACGTTGCCGGGGCCTCGCGATAAACGAGAGGCCCCGTCGCACGCTACCGGCCGCCTAATAGGGGGAGCAGCCGGCAGGGTACCCCATGGTGGAAATTGATTATAGCGACCCCATAGCGACCCCGGATACGGCAGGGCTTCCGATAATCCATGCCGCCACATAACCCGATGATTCGCTCGACTTTCCGTGATCGCTCCAACCGTACAGAATCCTCCAGGATGCAAGCAGCACCGATCATGCCCGACGACGCGCGACCCGCGGCTGCGGCCTCACCTTCACCGTTGGCGCTCGGGGCGCTGGTGGGCCTGGCGGCCATGGCCGTCTACCTGCCGAGCTTGCGACACGAGCTGATCACACTCGACGACTCCCAGTACGTCACCCGAAATCCGTATGTTCTTTATCCCACATGGGAGAAGCTCGGGTGGGTCTTCTCCGAGACGTACCTGCCGTCGACCGTGCTCGGTTACTACCAGCCGCTGGCCATGGCCTCGCTGATGCTCGATCGCGTCATCGAAGGCGCAATCGCTGGAGGTTATGCCCGGGAAGTTGATCCCTTCGTCTACCATTTCACAAATATCCTGCTCCACGGATTGAACTCCGCCCTGGTCTTCGTGCTCATCTGGCTGTTGACGCGTCATCGACTCATCGCGGTCTTCGGCGGCCTGCTCTTTGCCGTGCATCCGCTGAATGTCGAAGTCGTCTCCTGGGTCAGTCAGCGCAAGGCCCTGCTGGCCACCTTCTTCGCACTGCTCATGGTTCTGGCGCACGGCTGCGCAGCTCGAACCGGACACACGCGTTGGCACATCGCCACGGCCACCGCCTTTCTCGCGAGCATGCTCTCCAAGCCGACCGGCCTGTTTCTGCCGATCGTGCTCCTGCTGTTGGACATCTGGCCGCTGCGACGCGCTTCGCATTATAAAAAGGTGCTCGTCGAAAAAATTCCCCTGCTGCTGATCGCCGCCGTCACCGGCTGGATCGCCTATCAATCGCAAACAGCCGCCGTGGACATGTCCCAGCAGCAGGGCCATCGGCCCCTGAGTGTTACGCTGCTCCTGGCCTGTCACAATCTGTCGTTCTACCTGGCGAAGATTGTGCTGCCGATCCGACTCTGCCCGCAGTACGTCATGCCGGACGAATCCGCGGTCGTTCTGTCTTCGCCGCCATTTATGGCCGGGGTAATCGGATCGCTGGCCGTTCTTGCAGCGGGAATCTGGGCGATTCGCACGCGACGCGCTCCCGTGTGGACGCTGCTTGCTGCGTTTCTGCTGTTGATCGGCTCGACCCTGACGCCGGTCCGCTTCATGGGCGCCATCGCCGCCGATCGCTTCGCCTACACACCGATGATTGCACTGATCATCCTGCTGGCCGAAGGGCTTCGCACGTGGATGCAGCGCCCGGTCGTGTCGGCGACGGCAGACCGGAGCGCGCCATCGATGACCATCGTGGGTGTCGCGATTATGGCACTCTTTTCCGTCCAGACCATTCGGCAACAGGCCGTATGGCGAGACTCGCTCTCCTATTACACCGCCGTGCTCGAGCGCTTCCCCGAAGCCCCCGTGGCCCACTACGGCCTGGGCAATGCCTGGCTGCATGAATATCACACCGCGCTGGCTGCCGACGACGCGGCGAAGGCGGAGGCCTGTCTTGAAAAAGCCGTCGCCTGTTATCGGCGCGCTCTCGAAGTCGGCCCGGAATTCTCAAATGCCTACTATCGGCTGGGGCATGTACTGATCCTTCGTGGCTACCTCCGCGAGGGCATCGAAACCATCGAGCGAGGGCTCTCGCTGCCGGCCTCTGATCCCGAGGGCTTCGTCTTCCTCGGGCTGGCCTACATGCATGCCGGTGATTACGAGAAGGCCATCGAGCCATATCGAATCTGCCTGCAGCGACAACCATCCTGGACCGAGGTGCGCAAGAACCTGGCCAACGCCCTGCTGCGGACCGGCCGCGCCGCCGAATCCCTCGAACACTACCAGCGCCTCTATGAACTGAATCCTACCGACCTCGACGGCATCCAGAACTGGTCCGTGGCCCTGCTGACCGTCGGAAAAGTGGATGAGGCCGTGGAGAAACTGCGCGAGGTGGTGCGCATTCGGGAGTTGCTCTACCTGGCCGACGGCGCGGAAACTCGTTCAGCGTCAGCGCCGGACAGTAACGATGTGGCAGGCCCGCTGGCCGACGCGCAATACACCCTTGCTGGCGCACTGGCCTTCAAGGGCTCCGTCGATGAGGCGCTCTCACATCTTGACGCGGCGATCACCCTTAAGCCCGATCTGCTCGAACAGGCCGAGCGCCATCCCGCCTTCGCCGACCTGACCGACACCCCCGGCTGGCAGATGCTTCTGCAAAAACACGCCGCGGGGAGGCCCGGAGAACAGTGAGACACGAGAATTCAGCGGCGGCCACGCGCGAAACGCTCTAACTTCGCAGTTTGATCTCAATCTCCCGGCGGTAGCGAACAGGTCCCTCGGCGCCCCCGCCGATCTCATACTCTGCGTGCCCCCGCAGCGTCAGGTTCTTTCTCGCGCCCTCGGCAAAGGTCACGGTAAAACAGACGAGCCGCGGTTCGATGCCGGTCGCTCCCGCGGCGCCGGTACACTCGATGTAGCGCGGCTCCACCTCGGCCCCCGCCGGCTTCTTGAGCCACACGCGAAGCGGAGAAAGGCCGTCGCGATGACTCCCTTTCCTGGTGTCGGCGCCCGTGCCAACAGCCGACTCGACACTCCAGCGCGCCTCGTGCTGCGTGAGCGGGCGGAATGCCAGATAGATCTGTCGCACATCTGAGCGATCCTTTTCGGCGCTTCGGACGACCGCCTGCTCCATGCGGACCAGACCACGCACGTCGTCCTGCGACGCTCCGGAAGAATCCTCTTTCGGCGGCGATGTGCCTCGTCGCGAGGCCGCGCCCAGTTCCGGCCCCATCGGCTCAAATCGCAGGCCCACCGGCTCGTCGCCGCGTGCCGCGATCTGCGAGCGCGCCGTCTTCACCCAGTCATACAACGGATATGGTGCCCGGTACGGCGGCGCGTAATGCTGGAAACACTTCTGATAAATCTCGTTGTCCGGCATCAGCTTCGCCGCGCGGGCCCACGCATCCACCGCAATTTGAAGATCCTCCGGATGTGCCAGTTCACTCTCGAAGCGCATTCGCGCGGCGACGCCAAGGCCGAACCATCCATCGGCGCGGCGACGATCTTCAGCCAGGGCGTTCTGGTAGAACTCGATGGCCTCATCCAGGACCGGCGCGAGCCCTGCGATCACAACGGCGTCTCCGTGATCGATATACGGACCGGGCGATTTCGCCTGTCGGGCGAAGCGACGGGTGACCAGTGTGTTTGGCGGCTCTTCCGTGTTCTCGAGGATGTGCGCCGGCTCACCGGGAAATTTCCGATCGACGAAACGCCGAACGACGGTCTTCAGTTCCGGATCGATCGCCCGGACGTAGCCGTTCTCATCAACGCCGACGATCAACGGAAGCCGGGATAAACGCATCAGGTTCACCGGGTCATGTACCATCGGGCCGGTAAGCTGCTTCCAATGGGCAAACAGGCGGGCGCGATCCGGATACGGCTCGACCGCCACGCCGAGAATCACCAGCTTGCCTGATTGGACCTCGTCGCGAAGGGTCTCGTACCAGGCGGGCACGATGTCGCGGCATTCCTTCGACCAGGATGCGAAAAAGATCACCAGCACTTTCTTGCCGCGGAAGTGCGTGATCGAGATGGATTCGTCGTGGGTCAGGTTCCAGAGGGCGAGCGGCGGATGCGCCGTGCCGATCTTCGGCGGATAGGGCCTGCGGGGAGAATCATCCTGCTCGCTGCGCGCCGAAGCCGGCAACAGCGCCAACAGGCAAATCGCTCGAATGAGCAGGCACGCCATGGCAATGAGTTCCGCCCCACAGGTCTGTCTGAGCCATCGCTACGAAGAACAGTTTCCCGCCATCTTACGGCAAAACGCCGGCGCAGGCACGTGATTCGCGAAAAGCGGTGCCTCTGGATAATACTTCCGGTCCCATCTGCTCCCATGCCGGTGCCTTTCTGGCTATAATCCCGCCGTTCGGGTAGATTCCCGCAGCTTGCGAGATAACCCCTGACCCGAGTGGGGAATAAGGACATGGTTGCACCGGTTTCCAAGGCCATCCCGACCAGCCCTGGCGGGGCACGCGCCTACTTCCGAAATATCTACGACACCGTTCGCACGATCGCGATCGGCATGAAGATCACTCTGAAGTATTGTTTCGCCCGAACAGTGACGGTCCAGTACCCCGATGTGGCCCCGCCGATCCAGCCGCGCTATCGCGGCTTCCACTGGTTCGAGGCCGAAAAGTGCATCGCCTGCGACCAGTGCGCCAAGGCCTGCCCGGTGGACTGCATCTACATCGAAAAAAGCGGCCCTCGGAAGATCGACAAGGACAGCGGCGTCGCCGTTGGCGGAGCACTGACGCGCTACGCGATCGACTATTCCAAGTGCATGTTCTGCGCCCTCTGCTGTGATCCCTGCCCGACGGACTGCATCCACATGGGAGACAACCACGACCTGTCGGCCTACACGCGCGAGGACATGGTCGTGGAATTCACCGACCTGGCCAAAGAAGGCAAGCAGACGCCCGAGCCGTTCTGGATGCAGCAGCCGAACATGCCGAAGTGGGCCGCCGAAAAGAAGTCGCGATGGGAAGAGCGCGCCCGGCCTGTCCGCGAGGAGATGCTCAAGGCCCTTCAGCCGTCCTCGCCAGCAAAGAAGGAAACGCCCGCCGCCGCCAAGGAATAGAGCGCAGCGCGATCCACGGCTTTCAGAAACGACCGTTGGTGCGTAATCGCCCGAACAGAAGTGGGAGTGGTAACAGATGCAATCAGGACAGGACCTCGTCATCGGCCTTCTGATCTTCATCGCCGCCGGCATCGCGATGTCGCTGGGCGCCCTGCTGTTTGGCAGTCTGGTGCGCACCCGCCTGCACCATCCTGATAAAGGCGCTGCCTATGAGTGCGGCGAGCCAGCCATCGGCCCCGGCTGGGTACAGTTCGACCTGCGCTTCTACGTGGTGGCGCTCGTCTTCCTGATCTTCGACATCGAAATTGCCCTCTTTTATCCGTGGGCCGTCGTGTACGCCGAAGCGGGACTGCCGGCACTGTGGGACATGCTCTTCTTCTTCGGCGTGATTGTGGTGGGCTTCCTGTACCTCTGGCGATTCGGCTATCTCGACTGGGTCCGCGCCACCGGCATGCAGGATCGCCCGTCGCCGGTCCGCCGCGATGATGCCCTGGGGCGCGCCGCGCGGCAGTGGTCGTAACGCTCGACTGTGCAGTTGTACATGAAGGTGTTTCATGAGCTGGATCGAAAACCGATTTGAAGAAGGACTGATCGTCACCTCGCTCGATTGGGCGATCAACTGGGGGCGGCGGTCGAGCGTCTGGCCAATGACCTTCGGCCTGGCCTGCTGCGCCATTGAGATGATGGCCGCGGGGGCCAGCCGGTTTGACATCGACCGCTTTGGGGCTGGCGCGTTTCGCGCCACGCCGCGACAGGCGGACCTGATGATCGTCGCCGGCACGGTGACCTTCAAAATGGCCAGCCGCGTCAAGCGGCTTTACAACCAGATGCCCGAGCCGAAGTATGTGATCGCCATGGGCGCCTGCACGATCGGCGGCGGCCCCTACTTCAAGCATGGCTACCACGTCGTCAAGGGCGTGGACCTCGTAGTGCCGGTGGATGTCTACGTGCCGGGCTGTCCGCCGCGGCCGGAAGCATTGCTGGAGGGCCTGATGCGGCTTCAGGACAAGATCAAGCATCAGTCGATCGCCAAAGACCGCTGGCTGGTGGCGAAGGACGAGGCGCTGCGAGCCCCTGCCGCGGTTTCTGCATAGCGCTTGCTCGACCGGTTTTCATTCTTAATTTGTCATACGTAATTCGAACTTGTTTATGACTCCTGAACAGATCTCAGACATCCTCAAAGACACCTTCGGCGATCGAATCGTCGGGGGCGAATTTCAGTCTGCCCATCCGCGCGTTGAGGTGCGTCCCGATGCGTGGCCCGACGTGGCAACGTACCTTCGCGACGACCCGCGATTGCAGTTCAACATGCTCCGCTGCATCTCCGCCGTGGACATGCTGGAGGATGATCAGTTCATCGCCGTATACGACCTCGATTCGCTCAACGGCGCGGCCGGCAGCGGCAATCTGTGGACTCGGCGCCACGCGATCAGCATCCACGTCCGCGTGCCGCGCGGCAATCCGCACATCCCTTCCGTCGCCCACGTGTGGAGCGCCGCCGACTGGCACGAACGCGAGGCCTACGACCTGATGGGTATCGTCTTCGATGGTCACCCCGACAGCGTGGCAGGCCCCGATGGACCACACCCGCGACGGATTCTCTGCCCCGACGACTGGGAAGGCCACCCGTTGCGTAAGGATTACGCCTTCCCGATGGAGTACCAGGGCATCCCCGCAGTGACGGAATACGGCCAGACCCGGCCGGTGCATTAGCAACAGCGAGCGAGGAAGCGACCGTGACCGAACTTGTTCTCGAATCCCGACCTGATATCAACGCCGACCTGACGGCTGACCAGATTCGGCTGGAAGACCTCCAGACCGAGGAGATGCTGGTCAACATGGGGCCGCAGCATCCGGCGACGCACGGCGTGCTGCGTGTCGTCCTCCGCACCGACGGCGAGATGGTACTCGAGGCCGTGCCGCACATCGGCTACCTGCACCGCTGCGCCGAGAAGATCGGCGAGAACGTCGCCCCGTATCAATACATCCCCTACACCGACCGCATGGACTACCTCGCGGGAATGAACGACAACCTTGCCTTCGCCCTTGCTGCCGAGAAGCTCGCCGGCATGGAGCTTTCCAGGCGCGCACAGCTTATCCGCGTCGTCTTCGCCGAACTGAACCGAATCGCCTCGCACCTTGTCTCCATGGGCACCTACGGTCTGGACATGGGGGCCTTCACGCCGTTTCTCTATGCCTTCCGCGAGCGGGAGATGATCCTCGACCTCTTCGAGGCGGCCTGCGGGGCGCGGCTGACGTACAGCTACATCACCGTCGGCGGCGTGACGCAGGACCTGCCCGAGAGATGGATCGATGTGTGCAGCGAGTTCCTCGATTACTTTGAGCCGAAGATCGACGAATACAACAATCTGCTCTCGTTCAACCACATCTTCGTGAAGCGCACCGCCAACGTGGGTGTCATCACGCCCGAAGACGCACTTGCCTTCGGCCTCACCGGCCCGGTCCTGCGCGGCAGCGGTATCCGTTGGGACCTCCGCAAGGCGCAGAACGACCTCGGCTACGACGAATTTGAGTTCGACGTGCCCATCGGCGAAGGGCTCAAGGGAACGCTCGGTGACTGCTGGGATCGCTACTACGTCCGCATCCTGGAGATGAAACAGTCCGTCCGCATCCTTCGCCAGGCCCTCGCCCGATTGCCCGACGCCCCCGGCGACGCCTACGACAAGCGCGGCAAGACCATGAAGCTTCCGGCCGACGAAATCTACTACGAGCTGGAAAACCCCCGCGGCCAGCTCGGCTTCTATATCCAGGGCAACGGCTCGACGATTCCCGCGCGGGTCAAGGCCCGCGGACCCTCTTTCTGCAACCTGTCCGTGCTTACCCACATCGGTACAAACTGCCTTCTGGCGGACATCGCCGCGATCGTCGGCAGCATCGACGTGGTCATGGGCGAAGTGGACCGGTAGGACTGCCGACAAACAGAGGTGGCCCTGCTCATCCACGGGTAAGTTGATTTCAATCGGATCATCAGCGACACGGAGCTTCGAACAAGTCCCCTGCGTCAGCGTTTGGGGTCATTCTCGCATTGAAGCATAGCAAGCTGTAACCCCTGCGTGCAGGTGCACTTCGGCCGATCAGTCGGCGGGCGCGAGTTAGCGCACAGGGACATTTGCAATCCGCCGTCTAACTGCTATAAACCTAGTCCCCCGCGACGGGGTGAAGCTGGGAAATGTTCGGCCGGGAGGGCCGTGGTTTGGCGCAGATAACGCTTCCATGGACACCAAAGGACCCCGAGAAACTCCGCGCCTATCGCGCGAAGGCGGTCAAGCTGCTCTTTGGCCTCGCCCTGCTTCAACTACTTACAGCCGGCGCGCTCTACACCGTCTTCAGCATCGGCGTCCCGGCCCGAATCGAAGATTGGAAAGTCATCGTCGTCGTCCTCGGAGTTCTCGGTCCGGCCGCCGGCTTTGGCGCGTGCTTCCTCGGCGGACTCGCCGTCATCCTGTACCGGCAGATCGGTGCCTTCCTGCGCCTGCCGTGGGTGGCATTCGTCCTCTTCTGCGGCGGCGTGGTCGGTGCCTGCCTGCTTGTCTGGGCGCACGCGCTGCTCTTCGACTTTACAAAACACATGCTCGAAAAGCCCATCGGCACGACCGAAGTCGCCACCGATCTGCTTGGCTCCGGCCTCGTTGCCCCCCTGACCGTGCGGGAAATCTACTCCGAGATCCGGTCGGTCATCCCGCAGCCGCTGGCGGCCTATCTCCTCTGGCCGCTGCAGTTTGATCTTGTCCGTGACCTGGTCGCCCTCGCCGGCATCATCGGCTTTGTCAGCATCGTCCCGGTCTTCGGCATCTGGTGGGAGCGGAAAGTTGCCGGCCGCATCCAGTCGCGGCTCGGTCCGATGCGCGTTGGCGGCTGGCACGGCTGGCTGCAAAGCCCGGCCGACGGCCTCAAGCTCATCTTCAAGGAAGACTTCATCCCGCCGGAGGGCGACCGCATTCTCTTCAGGTTGGCCCCTTACCTGACCTTCGTGCCGGCCATCTGTGCGTTCATCGCCCTGCCGTTCGCCGGGGCCTACGTCTTTCGCGATCTCGACGTCGCCCTCCTTTTCATCCTCGCCATGCTCGGCATCGAAGTGGTCGGCGTCATCCTCGCCGGCTGGGCCAGCAACAATAAATGGTCGGTCTACGGCGCGATGCGCGAGGCCTGCCAGATGGTCTCCTACGAAATCCCCATGGGCATGAGTCTGCTCATTCCGGTTATGACCGTCGGCACGCTCCGGCTCACCGCCATTGCCGACGCCCAGGGAGACGGCTTCCACAGTTGGCTTCTCTTCCGGAATCCGTTCTGCTTCGTCGCCTTCTTCTGTTACTACGTCGCCGCGCTGGCCTCCTGCAAGCGCGCCCCGTTCGACCTGCCTGAGAGCGAGTCGGAATTGGTCGCCGGTTTCCATACCGAATACAGCGGCTTCCGCTGGTCGCTCTTTTTCTTCGGTGAGTACGCCGCGATGTTCATCGTCAGCGGCCTGGCAGTCATCCTCTTCCTCGGTGGCTGGAAGTCACCATTTCCCGAAAGCTGGGCCCTGCAGACCGGCGGTCCCTGGTATCAGGACTTCGTCGCCAGGGTGCTCAATGGGATGCTTCTTAAGGAAGGGCCGATCCTTTTCATACTGAAGGCGGCGTTTCTCTACTACGTGCAACTGTGGGTCCGCTGGACGCTGCCCCGCATTCGCATCGATCAGGTACTCTACGGCTGCGTGCAGGTACTGCTCCCGCTGACGATGCTCGTGCTTCTGGGTAATACCTTCTGGATTCTGGCCACGAAGCATCTGGAACTCGGCTGGGTCGACACGCTGGACACGATCTTCCACGCGGCCCTGGTCATCCTCGGTTACATCCTGGTGATCGGCATGATCGCCATCGCCGCGTACGGCTATATGAACCGCCGGCGGCTCGTCGGCACGCTCGCCGTGGACCATCTGCCGGGAGCATGATGGCGGCCACATGATGAACCCGAAACAGAAATGCATGATCTGTGGCGGTCCGACGCAACTGGGTTTTTCACTGGATCGTGGCGAGGGCGACCGTCGCAGACAGGAAGAATGGTGGGCAGGCAAGCCGACCAAGTCCTTTATGATGGGACTGAAGAAGCCGCGGGAGCGGTACATGATCGTCACGCTCCGCTGCACACGATGCGGGTTCCTGATGAAGTTTGCAAATCCCGAGGAATGACCGAGTCAAGGAATCGTCGAGTCCATGAACAGCCCCGTTGAAGCGATCTCATTTTACGTCTTTGCCGCGGTGACCCTGGGCAGCGCGGTGGGTATCGTCTTGTCGAAAAACATCGTCCGCGCCGCCACCTGTCTGCTCGGCACGCTTGGCGGCGTGGCCTGCCTGTATTTTGTCCTGCACGCCAATCTGCTCGCGGCCATCCAGTTGATTGTCTACGCCGGCGGAACGCTGATCCTCATCGTCTTCGGTGTCATGCTCACCAGTAAAAGCCCATGGGCTCAGTTCTCGCCGACGCGCGGCCAGGTTGCCGCCGCCGTCGTGGTCGCCGCTATGCTGGCTTTCAGTATGTGCTCGCTCATGCTCTCGGCCGACTGGTCGAGACCCAGCGGCTCGCTGCTCGAGTCGCCGAAGGTCGCCGAGGTGGGCAAGATGCTGCTGACTGACTACCTGGTGCCCTTCGAGGTCGCCAGCGTGATCCTTCTCGTGGTGATGATCGGTGCCGCCTACCTGGCGCGGCCTGAAAAATAAGTGGACCCATGCTCGACATCGGACTGAATCATTACATGGTGCTGTCGGCCCTGGTCTTTGCCCTGGGCCTGCTTTGCATGGTGACCAAGCGCAATGCCATCGGCATCCTGATCGGCGTCGAGCTGGTGCTCAACGCGGCCAATATCAACCTGGTTGCCTTCTCCCGTTACCAGACCGGCGCCGGCGACGGGCACATCGTCGCCGTCTTCATCATTCTGCTGGCGGCCGCCGAAGCGGCCATCGGCATTGCGATCTTCATGAACTTCTACAACACCCTGGCCACCATCGACGTGGACCGGGGCGACGAACTGAGACACTGATACTGGCGATAGGACGCGGCACAGGCGTATGGCCTGTGACCTGGCACAGAAAACATGGAATACACAACCGCACTGGCCCTGGGAGTCCTGATCCCGCTGATCAGCTTCACGCTCCTGGCTTTCACCGGGCACAAGCTCGGCAAGCCGCGATCTTCGTACGTCGCCCTTCTGGCCATCGGCATCAGCTGCGCCTTGTCCACCTATGTCCTGCTCGGCTGGCTGGGCAAGACGCCCGACGAGCGCGAGGCCCTGGCCGCCCAGGCCGTGGCGAACCAGTTCCACTGGGCCGACTTCGGCAACCTCGCCATCAAGGTCGGCGTCAAGCTCGATTCCCTGACCGTGATCATGTACTTCATGGTCACTTTCATCGCCTTCTGGATTCATTTCTTCAGCATCGGCTACATGGAGGGGCACAGCGACGAAGTTGACGGCGTGAGCAAGTACCATCGCTTCTTCACGTACCTGTCCCTGTTCTGTTTCTCCATGCTCGGGCTGGTCATCTCCAGCAGTCTGCTGTTTCTGTTCATCTTCTGGGAGCTGGTCGGCCTCTGCTCCTACCTGCTCATCGGTTTCTACTTCGATCGCAAGTACGCATCCGACGCAGGCATGAAGGCCTTCATCACCAACCGCGTCGGCGATTTCGGCTTCATCATCGGTCTCGCCATGGTCGTTCTGTTCCTCGGCACCTTCGACCTTGACGAAGCCGCCCGGGCCTTCGCCCACCAGTTCAACACCGGCACCGGCATCTTCGAGGCATCCGTCAATCTCTTCGGCTGGCACGTGTCCGGCGGCACGCTCGCGACCCTCATGGGTATCGGCCTCTTCTGCGGAGCAATCGGCAAATCCGCCCAGTTCCCGCTGCATGTGTGGTTGCCCGACGCGATGGCCGGTCCCACGCCGGTGTCCGCCCTCATCCATGCCGCCACGATGGTCGCCGCCGGCGTATATCTCGTCGCGCGGGTATTCCGACTGCTGACGCCCGAGGCACAGTTCTTCATCGCCTGCATCGGCTGCATCACCCTGACCATCACGGCGCTGATCGCCATCGTGCAGACCGACATCAAGAAGGTCCTCGCCTACAGCACGCTCAGTCAGCTCGGCTACATGATCTTCGGCATGGGCGTCGGCGCCTGGGTCGCCGCCCTGTTCCACCTCATGACCCACGCCTTCTTCAAGGCCATGCTCTTCCTCGGCAGCGGCCAGGTCATCGAGGGCTGTCACCACGAGCAGGACATTCGCAAGATGGGCGGCCTGCGAAAGAAGATGCCGGTCACCTGCTGGACCTTCTTTATCGGCGTGCTCGCCATCGCCGGCTTCGGCATCCCCGGCATGCACCTGGGCCTCGGCGGCTACTTTAGCAAAGATGAAATCCTTGCCGTTGCCTATGAGCGCGCGTTCAACCTGCCGGCACTGAAGGAGACGGACGCCGCCGCGGACGACGCGGGCGAACACGCACATGCGATTGGCCGACGACGAATTACGAGTGACAGAAGCAAGCCCGCTTCGAACATCGCGCTGGCTTCCGGCGTGGAAGCCGCCCATGCACCCGCCGACGCGCACCATGGCGATCATCGGACCGGCACGCTTGAGAAAGTCGGCATCGCCGCGCGGCTGCCCGCCCTGCCGCCGATCATGTTCTGGCTGCCGATCATCATCGCCTACGTCACCCCGTTCTATATGATGCGGTGCTGGTGGCTGACTTTCTGCGGCAAGCCGCGCGATCACCACGTACACGACCATGCCCACGAAAGCTGGAAGATGTTCCTGCCGCTCGCCGTCCTCGCGATCGGCACTTTCTATTGCAGCTTCGCCACCTTCCGCCCGCTGATTCACGACGCCGCAGCGGCGGCTACGAACTCACCCGCCATCGTGGCCATCGATGGCGAGGCTCACAATCTGGAAGAGGCCGGAGCCGGCGCGATGCTCATGCTCAACCACGCCCCCGGCAAGAACCCACACGACTGGCTGGCCTACGGCGTCGGTTTCGCATGGCTGATCGGGATGGGCTTCGCGGCAGCCCTCTACCGCAACGGCTTGGCCGCTGCCGAACGGCTCCGTCGGCGCTTCGCCCTGATTCACACCGCCCTCGACCAGAAGCTCTACTTCGACCACCTGTACGACGGCGTCCTTGTCGCAGGCACACGCACCCTCGGTGTCGTCTGCTACTGGTTCGACAAGATTTTCATCGACGGCACCGTCAACGGCGTCGCCATGCTGACGCGATGGATCGGCTCCTTCTCCGGCCGCCAGCTCGATATGCCGGTTCAACGAGGCGACTGGGGCCTTGTCGACGCCGTCGCCAACGGCATGGCTGCCACCGTGCTGGACATCGGCTCACAGATCCGCCGCCCGCAAAGCGGCCGCATCCGCACCTACGTCTGCATCACCGCCGGAGCAGCCGCTGTGGCCCTGCTCGCCGTGCTTTACTTCGATCAACTTGCCGCCGGCATTGACTGGCTCGTCACGCGAACGTCGACGCTGGCCCAGGGATAGGAACTTCGGAGTCTGACCGTGGAACACATACTCAGCTGGCTCATCTTTCTTCCACTGATCGGCGCTGTGCTGGTACTGGCAGCGCCAGCCCAGATGGCACGATCCATCACCTGGGTCTTTACCTTCGGTGTCTTCCTGCTGTCCTGTGCCCTGTTCGGCCCCTTCCTCGACGGCCGTGCCTGGGACGGCGGTTACGGCACCATGCAGTTTGAGTACGCCATCCCCTGGATCGATGTCGGCGGTTTCCATATCAGGTACCACGTCGGTCTCGATGGTCTCTCCTTCCCGCTCATCATCCTCACCACCCTCATCACCTGGCTCGCCGCCTGGGCAAGCTGGAACTTTGAGCACTGGAACGTCAACCGCGGCCCAAAGGGTTACTTCGCCCTCTTTCTGCTGCTGGAAACCGGCGTCCTCGGCACCTTCGCCGCGCTGGACTTCTTCCTCTTCTACATTTTCTGGGAAGTCATGCTCCTGCCGATGTACTTCCTCATCGGCGTCTGGGGCGGCCCGCGCAAGGAATACGCCGCCATCAAGTTCTTCATCTACACCTTGGCCGGCTCCGTGCTCATGCTCGTCGCCCTGCTGGCCATGTATTACACCAGCGCTGACGCGGTCGCCGGCCCCGGCACCTTCGGCCTGATCGAATACGTCACCAACCCCGCCATTCATGAGATGTTCAACAGCGAGACGACCACCTTCCTCTCCTGGAAGTTCGGCCCCGCCATGTTCGTCATGCTGTTCATCGCCTTCATGATCAAGGTGCCGGTCTTCCCCTTCCACACCTGGCTGCCCGATGCCCACGTTGAGGCGCCCACGCCGATCTCAATGATCCTGGCCGGGATCCTCCTGAAGCTCGGGGCTTACGGCTTCTTCCGCGTCTGTTACCCGATTTTCCCTGAGGCCGCGTCCCAATTGGCGTTTTATGTGGCCCTGCTCGGCGTCATCAACATCATCTACGGCGCGTTCTGCTGTCTGGCGCAGACCGATTTCAAGCGGCTCGTCGCCTACAGCTCGATCAGCCACATGGGCTATGTCGTCCTCGGCGCTGCCATCATGACCACGACCGGCTTCCAGGGCGCGATGTTCCAGGTCTTGGCCCACGGCATCTCCAGCCCGATGTGCTTCTTCCTCGTCGGCGTGATTTATGACCGCGCCCACCATCGCGACCTCAACCGCTTCGGCGGACTCTGGCTGGAAATGCCCCGCTACGGCTCGCTGGCCACGCTCGGCTTCTTTGCCTCGCTGGGCCTGCCAGGTCTCTGCGGGTTCATCGGTGAAATCTGGGTCCTGCTCGGCACCTGGAGCGCGCCGTTCACATGGGCCAAGCCGATGGCCGTCATCTCCGCCTTCGGCGTCGTTCTCACAGCCGCATACATCCTCTGGATGATTCAGCGGGTCTATCTCGGCAAACGAAAAGAAGAGTATGCCGGCTTCCCCGATGCCGATGCCCGTGAGACGGCCATCCTGATCCCGATGGCCCTCCTCGCGATCTTCATGGGCATTCTGCCAAAGTACACCTTCGACCTGATGAACGGCACGATCGACCGCGTCTATGAGATCATGGAACCCTTCACCCAGGTCGCCTTCGGAGGTTAATCGCGAAATGGACAGCGGCCCGCTCGCGAACATCTGGATGCCCGGCGGCGAGGAGCTTGCAAAGCTGGCACCGCTCTGGGGCCTTGTCGGCACGATTGTCGCCATCCTGCTGGCGGCACTGGTCATCGGCCGCAACTGGCGCGTCGCCGGCGGCGTAGCCATGGCCGGCGCGCTCGCCACCGCCTGGCTTGCCTGGCAGGGGCTTTCCCGCATCGATGCCGGATGGGGAGGCATGGCTCCTGAAGGCGCTGCCCCGATGCTCGTCGTCGATCAATTCAGCAATTTCTTCATGCTGCTGCTGGCCGTCTTCCTCGCTGCGGTGACGTGGCTCTGGTTCATGGGACAGGATGCCGATCTTCCCGAGCGCGAGGCCCGCCGGAACGACGCCACCGAGTTCTTCGTCCTTGTCGTCGGCAGTGCCTTCGGCATGGCCCTCATGGTCAGCACGACCAACCTGCTCATGATCATCCTCGCCGTCGAGGCCGCATCGCTGCCCTCCTACGGCCTGGCCGGCTTCCGAAAGAAGAACAAACTGGCCGCTGAGGCCTCGCTCAAGTATGTCCTCTTCGGCGCCGTCACCAGCGCCATCATGATCTACGGCGCCTCGCTCCTCTACGGCCATTACCACACACTCGACCTGGCCCAGATCGGTCGGCAGATCTCCGTACAGGGCCCGTCGGTCCTGATGGGCGTGGCCCTCTTCGCCTTCATGGTCGGGGTGGCCTTCAAGGTTTCCGCGGTGCCCTTCCACTTCTGGTGCCCGGACGTCTTCGAAGGCGCCTCGATTGAAGTCACGACCTGGCTCAGCGTCGTCAGCAAAGCGGCCGGCCTGGGGCTCATGCTGCGGATCATCGCCGTGGTCGCTTCTGAGCTGGCCAACCCTGAACTGCTGCAATACGTCGCCATGGCCATCGCCATCATGGCCGCCCTGACTTGCACCTGGGGTAACTTCTCCGCGCTCTGGCAGACCAACATGAAGCGCCTGCTGGCCTTCAGCTCCATCGCCCATGCCGGCTACATGCTCATGGCCGTCGCCATCATCTGGCAGCCCTCGGCGGATGGCGCGTCCGGCGCGCTGAGCCCCGCCCATCCGGCCTTCAGCGCGATCGTCGCTTACCTCTGCGTCTATCTTCTCATGAATCTCGCCGCCTTCTCCTGCATTGCCTTTGTTTACTGGTCCACCGGCAGCGAGTCGATCGATGCCTTCAACGGCCTGATCCGCCGAAATCCGCTGATGGCAATCATGATGATCATCGCCCTGTTCAGTCTCGTCGGCCTTCCGCCGATGGGCGGCTTCCTCGCCAAGTGGTGGCTGCTGGCCGCCCTGTGGGATGCCAAGCTGATCTGGCTGATCTTCATCGCTGTCTTCAACACCGTGATCAGTCTCTATTACTACGCCAGAATCGCGGTGGCCATGGTCTTCCGCGATGACGATCGGCCGCCGATCCGCGCCCCGATCGCCGGCCAGTTGATCGTCGCCGCCTGCGGCATTGCCATCGTCCTCACCGGCACGCTTTGGGCCGGCAAGCTGAAAGAGTTCTCCGACCATCGCTCGCGTGATCTCTATGCCGTTACCCGGAAGGCCCCGACGAATTCCATCGCGGATTCATCCGCCGCGGCGATATCTTTCGACGTACCGGATCAGGTAAAGGGTGGCGACGGCAAGATCGATTAAGGGGTACGGAAATTGCCGAGTCTGCTGTTCGGCGTTCGTTTCGTTTCGACCATCTGATTTATTGACGTTTCGCACCTATGGATCTTGCCGCTGACATCCTGAACCGCCTGCTGATCGCCGAGTACGGCAGTCTGATCCACCGCCTTGCCGAGGCCAGCCCGTATGTTTCCTGGCGATCAACGGAACACCACGCCGCCATCCAACGCATGCTTGCGGACGTCGAGCGCCACCAGCACGAACTTGCCGGCACGATCGTCCGCCTCCGCGGCGCACCCGCCCCGCGCACATACCCGACTTCCGTCGGCGGCGTCCACTACCTCAAACTTTCCTACCTCATGCCGCAGGTCATTGCCGGGGTCCGAGACCTTGTTCATCTCTACGAGCAGGCCGGCACCACCGGCGATGGCGATGCCGACGCCCTCATCGCCCGAAATCTCGAAGACCACAGGCGCCACCTTCGCGAGCTCGAGCAGATACACGCCGGCCTCCATCAACCCGCCTGACACCTGCGACCGTACCGCTTTGGGCGTGTAAAATGGCCGGTGGCCCCCGTGGACACGACCGGAGACGCGATCATGTCGAAGCTGACGCCGGATGAAAACCGCCTGACAAATCTGCTTCGCAAGATGGCCTTCGCGGAGGCATCCGATCTCCATCTCGTCGCCGGTCACCGCCCCATGTATCGCGTGCACGGCAGTCTCCTGCCTGCCGATGACACCCCGCTGTCACCCGGCAGCGTCCTCGAGCTCGTCCGCAGTATTGCCCCGCCGGAGTCGCACGCCCGCCTGGGAGCGACCGATCTCGACTTCGCAATGACCCTGCCCGGCGACCGGCCGGCTCGATTCCGAGTAAACGTCTTCTCTGCCCGCAGCGATTTCGGCGCCTGTTTCCGCGCGATCCCCGACCGCATCCCTTCGCTCGCCGAGCTGGGCCTTCCGCAGGAACTGGCCGAACGGATCACCCGCCTTAAAAACGGCCTGGTGCTCGTAAGCGGAATCACCGGCAGCGGAAAGACCACCACCCTCGCCGCCCTGATTCAGATGATCAACGAACGCGGCGGCAGCCGGATCATCACCATCGAAGAGCCCATCGAGTACATTTACCCCGCCCACGAATCCGGCATCGTCACACAGCGCGAAGTCGGCACCGATGTCGCCAGCTTCTACGACGGCCTTCGCTATGGTCTCCGCCAGGACCCCGATGTTTTGCTGGTCGGCGAAATCCGCGACCGAGAGACTGCCCAGCTCGCCCTCAGCGCAGCGGAGACCGGCCACCTGATTTTCGCCACGCTCCACACGTCCGATGCCAAAGGCGCCATCACCCGCCTCATTGATTTGTTTCCGCCCGAACAGCACGCCGACATTCGCACGCAGCTCTCCATGAGTCTGCGCTATGTCCTCGCCCAGCACCTCCTCCCGACCGGCAACGGCGGCCGACGTGTCCTGGCCGTCGAGGTGCTGTTCGCCAACTTCGGCGTCCGCAGCGCCATCCGACAGGGGAAAATCGAAAACATCGAGTCCGCCATCCAAAGCGGCCGCAGGGACGGCATGTGGACACTCGATTCCGACCTGCGACGCCTGGTCGCCGAGGGCCGCATCCGAATCGAAACCGCCCGGGAATTCGCAAAAGACCCCGACGAATTCGGAGCCGCCTGAATCGATCACGCCGTCACCGCCAGAACCACCCCAATGACCATCCCTAATGGCTGCCGGCCGTTGACATTCTCCGCGTCCCCGCACATACTCCGCGAACTTCAGGCAGGCCCGTGCCGCTATCACTTTCTCGCCGAAGTTCACGGCGGCCGATGGGTGAATCGTCCACTGGAAACGACGCCTCCGATCGGTGGTTGCGCCGACAGCGAGTATGCTCGCAAGTCGCCTTACCAGGCGATCCGGCGTCCGGGCGAGTGGTCTCTGCGCCCGCAGATCGAGAGCGAGGCGCAAGCACTGCCGGGGAATGGATTCCACGCGGATACGGAGGATGCCGGAAGCCGATCGGAGCCCTGCGCCGGTCGGCGCCGGTCGGAGATCGTTTCGGCGGAGTGATGCTGCAATCGCTCTGCCGGAGGCGCACGCGACCATGAATGTCTTTATGCTCGGCTGGGAGTTTCCGCCATTTATCAGCGGCGGACTTGGTACGGCCTGCTATGGCCTCACGAAGGCCATGAGCGAGCTGGGCCACCATGTCATCTTCGTGCTCCCCCAACCGGTCCACAGCGTCACCGACACCCATGTAAAACTCAAAACGCCCAGCAGCGAGCTGATCTCGGCCGCCTATCGCGCCTACACCCTCGCCGAATTTGAGAACGTGGAGTTCCGCGCGATCCCGTCGACACTGATGCCCTATACGTCGCCCGACCCCCGAACGGAAGCCGTGATCAGCCGCGGCCAGTCGATGCTCGAACACGAGGTCGCCGGCGGCGCAGGGGGCCGTCCCGATCCGCACGCGCCGCTGTCCATCCTGAGCGGCGGCGCGCCCGGCTTCGCGCCCGGCCAGTATGGCGGCGACATGTTCGCCGAGGCCTGGCGCTTCGCCGAAATCGCCCTCGTTCTGGCGCGCGGCGAGGACTTCGACGTCGTCCACGCGCACGATTGGATGACTTACCCCGCCGGTATGGTCGTCGCCAAGGCCCTCGGAAAGCCGCTCGTCGTACACATCCACTCGACCGAATTCGACCGCAGCGGCGAACATGTCAACCAGCGCATCTACGATCTGGAGCGCGAGGGCATGCACGCCGCAGACCGGGTCATCGCCGTCAGCTTCTTTACCAAGAGCATCGTGACCTCGCGCTACGGCCTGCCGGCCGACAAAGTCGAAGTCGTCTACAACGCGATCGACAACAACGGCCACACTTACGAGCTGCCGCCGACCATCCTCAAGGACGAGAAGATCGTCCTCTTCCTCGGCCGCATCACCATGCAGAAGGGGCCGGAATACTTCCTCGCCGCCGCACGCAAAGTGCTGGAGCTTGAAAAGAATGTCCGCTTCGTTATGGCCGGTACCGGCGACATGGCTCGACGGATGATCGAACTGGCCGCCGAGCTGGGCATCGGCCACAAGGTGGTGTTCACCGGCTTTCTGCGCGGCGACGACGTGGCCCGCATCTACAAGATGGCGGACCTCTACGTCATGCCCAGCGTGAGCGAGCCGTTCGGCATCGCCCCGCTGGAGGCCCTCTCCCACGATGTGCCCGTGCTGATCTCCAAGCAGTCCGGTGTATCGGAGGTATTGACGCACGTACTCAAGGTCGACTTCTGGGACATCAACGAAATGGCCAACAAGATCGTTGCCGTCCTTCGTCACCCGCCGCTGCAGGCCACGCTCCGCGAACACGGCAATTTTGAAATCCAGAAACTCACCTGGCGGGACTCCGCCCAAAGCTGTATTGACACCTATCAGAGGGTCATCGCCGCACGGAAGGGGGGGCGCTGATGGCATCCGTCTGCTTTTACTTCCAGGTACACCAGCCCTATCGGCTCCGTCGATACTCCGTCTTCGACACCGAGCACAACTACTTCGACGACTACAAGAACTCGGAAATCTGCCGCAAGGTGGCCACGAAATGCTACCTCCCGGCCAATCAGTGCATCCTCGACATGATCCGCGTCCACGAGGGGCGCTTCCGTTGTTCCTACTCCCTCACCGGCGTCGTGCTCGATCAGTTCGCCGCCTACTGCCCTGAGGTATTGGACAGCTTCCGGCGCCTCAATGACACCGGCTGCGTCGAGTTCCTCGCCGAAACGTACTACCACAGTCTGGCCTTCCTCTACTCGCGCGCCGAATTCGAAGAACAGGTCCGTTTGCAGCAACAAAAGATCTTCGAACTCTTCGGAAAGAAGAGCACTGTCTTTCGAAACACCGAGCTGATCTACAACAACGCGGTCTCCGCCGCCGCACACCAGATGGGATTCAAGGCCGTCATCGCCGAAGGTGCCGACCACATCCTCGGCTACCGTTCACCCAGCTTCATCTACCAGGCACCCGGCCTGCCGATCCGCCTGCTGCTCAAGAATTACCGGCTCTCCGACGATATCGCCTTTCGCTTCGGCAACCAAAGCTGGTCTGAGTGGCCATTGACCGCCGAGAAATTCGCCGGCTGGGTCAACCAGGTCAACGGCAACGGCTACGTTGTCAACCTCTTCATGGACTATGAGACTTTCGGCGAACACCAGTGGACCGAGACCGGCATCTTCGACTTCCTCTATCACATGCCCGGGGCAGTCATGGCCATCAATCCGGAGAACAACTTCAAGACGCCCTCGGAAGTGGTGGACGCCTACCCGACGGACGGCGAGTTCGACTGCCCGCACCTGATTAGCTGGGCCGACACAGAGCGTGATCTGTCAGCGTGGCTGGGCAACGCGATGCAGTCCAATGCCCTGCAGGAGGCGTATGCATTGGAAGCGGCGGTGAAGGCGAAGAAAGACCCTGAGCTATTGCACGACTGGCGCCGCGTGCTGACCTCGGACCACTACTACTACATGTGTACGAAATACTTCGCCGACGGCGACGTGCATAAATACTTCAACCCGTACGAAAGCCCCTACGACAGCTACATCAACTTCATGAACGTCCTCGACAACATCGCCAGCCGGGCGAAGTGACGGGTATCAAATCCACCGTACCCTGGAACGAGCCGGGGTTGGCAAACTATCGCTTCTTCGAAGTCTTTCGCCGATTTCGATGCGAATTTGCGAAACTCGAGCGTGGCTTCGCTCCGCAGGAAATGGCGCGTTTGACTGTCGGCGATAGTGCAATCTCGCAGAAGAATCGCTCAGGGTACAGATATTCTTCACCAGACTCGTCAACAACTCGAAGCAGCTTGCACCCGACCGCATCGCGATCCGGCAGACAGCGATATATCTTCCGCCGCTCTAATGACGCCTCGTAGCCGTCGTTGGTAATGAAGTTGACCCATGATGTCGCCGGCGGTCTTCGGCGGTTCATTATTCTCAATCAAGAAATCGTTTGATCAGCATCTCTCGGCGACCCACTCCGTGTGCCTCATACCGGTGTAGCTCGGCTTTCCTGGCACTGCCATGCTCGAATACAACAATCGCTTCGCCTTTAAGTTTTCTCCATCACCGACCACCGTACCGTCGCCGCAAACGAGCCGACTCACGAATGGCACACCCAACGGAGTTGATCTGTATGTTCTTGATCTCACCAATGACCTGAAAGAACATTCGAGCATCTTATGCCGTCACCACCGGCAGCGGCAAACTACCATCGGCGCGCGGCAGCGGGTCCGGCGGGGCGATGGTGACGCTGCCCTGACGCAAGCTCACCTCGCCACGCGAGACACGCTCCGCAAACGCCAGCGACTCCTCATACAGCGCGTCGAGCATCTCAGCTTCGCTTACCGTTCGCCTCTGCTCGCCCTGCACGTAGATGATCCCCTTGCCGCGGCCGGCGAAGATAGCCACGTCGGCCCCTTCCGCCTCGCCGGGCCCGTTGACCACGCAGCCCATCACCGCCACCTTCACCGGCACCTTAATCTCCGCCAGTCGCTGCCGCACCTCCTGCACCAGCTTGATCAGGTCGATCTCGATCCGCCCGCACGTCGGACAGGCGATCAGCTCCGGCTCGACGCGCGGCCGCAGCCCGAGGCAGTTGAGCATCTCCTTCGCGTCGATCACCTCCAGCACCGGGTCGCTGGCGTAACTGATCCGCACCGTATCGCCGATGCCGTTGGCCAGCAGCGTGCCCAGCGCGACGACACTGCGTATACAGCCCGTCTCCTTCGGCCCCGCGTGCGTCACGCCGAGGTGCAGGGGGAAATCATACCGCTCGCTGATCGCCGTATATGCCTTGATGACGATCCGCGGGTCGATGCTCTTGGCGGAGATCACCACGTCGGCAAAGTCGTTCTCCTCAAAGATCCGCAGATACTCCGCCAGCTTGTCCATAATGATGTCGACGAGCTGGGCTTCATAATCCTGCTCCAGCTTGGCCTTTTCCGCGGCGCGCTTGTCCTTGTCCTTCCGCTCGACGATGCCGCCCTCGTTGACGCCGACGCGGATGGGAATGCCGCGCTCACGGCACGCGCGGATGACGCGATCCACCTGCTTGCGATCCTGCAGATTGCCGGGGTTCAGGCGAATCTTATGAACGCCCGCCTCAACGGCCTCCAGCGCACGCTGAAAATGAAAATGCACGTCGGCGACGATCGGCACCGGTACCTGCGGCAGGATGTGCCTCAGCGCCTCGGTATCCTTCGGCTCCGGCACGGCCACGCGCACAAGGTCCGCCCCCGCCGTGGCCAGCTCGTGAATCTGTCTGACCGTGGCGTCGACGTCGTGGGTATACGTACTGGTCATCGACTGGATCGACACCGGCGCGCCGCCGCCAATGGCGACGGGACCGACACGAACCTGACGGGTTGTCCTGCGCAAAAGCATCTAAGGAGTCGCTCCAGCATGGCGCATGGCCGCATCTATTCTATCGCCCTGAGAGTCGGGCCGCGATGTGCAAGACCCTGCCATGGAGGCAGCATCCCACATGTATCGACGTGCAGCCCGGAACAGCCCTTGACGTCAACGGGATTCTTCAGATTATGGCGTCGATTTCGTTGTTATTGCCCAGTGCCGCTTCCGGCCGCCGGAATACGCCTTTGCAAATGCACGCTGCCAATCCGCCGCTCCGGCGACCCGCCGATCCGACACGCGCAATCAGGCCGATCGTCATGTTCGCTCTTGCAAGCGGAATCGCCGGCTGCCCGCCGCGCGATCAACTCATCGAAGCGGATTTGCAATCCGGCCGCGAACGGGCCGTTCCCCAGTGCCGGGTCATCGGCCACAGCGTCGAAGGTCGCCCCATCGAGTGCGAAATCTTCGGCGAAGGTCCGGATGTCATTCTCATCATGGCTTCGATTCATGGTGACGAGCCCGTCGGTACCCCGCTGCTCGATCAACTTTCGGCGCACCTTCGACATCGGCCCGATTTGCTCGTGGGCCGCCGCATCATTCTGGTCCCCGTTGCCAATCCCGACGGCTATGCAAAGTACCTCCGCCACAACGTGCGAGATGTCGACCTGAATCGAAACTTCCCCGCGGGAAACTATCTCGATTCCGGTCGCCACGGAGAAAGCCCCCTCTCCGAGCCCGAGAGCCAGGCCATCTACCGCGTCCTCCATGAGCATCTGCCGAAACGAATCGTCAGCATCCACCAGCCACGAAAGCTGCCCCCCTGCATTGACTATGACGGACCCGCCGACGGCCTGGCCCGAGAAATGGCAAGCCACACCGATCTGCCGGTCATCAAGCTCGGAAGTCGTCCCGGTTCGCTCGGCGCCTATGCCGGCGACACCATGAACACACCCATCATTACACTGGAAATACCCCGCAGCCGGGAAGATCGCGACAGCTTCACGCTCTGGCGACGCTACGGACGCATGATAATTGCGGCGATTGAATACGCCGGCGGCAATTGAAGAATGGCTGCTTGTTCAGCGCTGTCGCAACAGGAGGCCGACGGAATGAAGTCCGTCGGTTTCACGCTGCACGGCGGCCGTTACGCCTCGTTCGCCAATTCCCCTTCTACGACCGGAAAGCCGGATTTCGCGACGCTCTTGCGCGGCAGCAGGCCGATGATCGTCGCGAGGATCAGCCCCGTGTCCATCGCAATCGTCTTGATGCCCGCAGAAGCGCTGCCCTTGCCGAAACAGCCGCAGGAGATGTTGTAGCCCTTGTAGAGCGCCGCGTAGCTGACCGCGGCGATGAACATCAGCAGCATCCCGATGATCAGAATCGCCCCGGCGCGCCGTGTGGCGGGAATGATCAGGGCGATCGCCGCGCCGACCTCGACCCATGGAAGGAAAAGCGCGACCAGGTGCAGCAACTCCTCCGGCACCATGCGATAGTTCTTGACGTCAAAAACGAACTGGCGCGGTTCGATGATCTTCGACTGTGCCGCATAGAGAAACACGGCCGCAACCGCAAGGATGCACAGATCGCAGATGACGTTCCTCAGTCTTGCCTTGCCGGCTTCCGTCATCGCGCGCCCCCCAGCTCAAGATAGTCCCCGAATCGGCCCGAATCGATCACTTCCTGCCACCCCTTCTCATAGATTACCACGTCCACGTATCCGAAGTCGCGCCGCAGGGCATCGGTCACATTGTGGCTGGCCTCACATTCGCCGCCGCCGCAATACACGATCACTCGGGCATCCGTCGGAATCATCGAAAGCACCGGCTCGATGTTCTTGTATATCGCACTCGAGGGCAAATGAACCGCGCCGCGAAGGTGTCCCTCATCAAACTCGTGCTGCTCCCGTGCATCCACGAAGTAAGCGGAGCCCGTCGCCAGCGCCTCGAGTACCTGGTCGATCTGCACCACGCCCTGAGCGGGGGCGGGCGGAGCCGCAGTTTCGTGTGCTGTATCCTCTGATGGGGGGGCATCGGAATTGCCCGCCGTTGCCGCCGGCCGCTGCGGAGATGAACTCTCAGGCATCGCTGCGGGCGCTGAGGGCAACGGCGCCTTCTCGCGGATCCAGGTCAGCGGCTGCGCACGAAGCAGGTTCGTCGCCACTGCAAGCGAACAGCTCACGGCTACCACGATGACACAGATACCCAGGTCACGGAGCATGAGACTTCATCCCCAGCCCGAGCACGCGGGCAAATGTAACGAAATAAAAACCCTGGTGATGCCGCAGTTGATCGCGACACCACCAGGGTGGAGCAGGACAAGCTTTTACTTGTTACCCGAACCCGTGGCCGGCGCGGCCGGCTGAGCGTGCGGATGAGCATGATCATGGCCATCTTGGGCATGATCGTGCTTGTGCTCCGCCGGCGCAACGGCCGCCGGCGAGACCTGACCCGGCTGGACACTGAACTGCTTGTTCACGTCCGCCATGGTCGGGGCCTGCGAAATCGGAATCGCCAGCTCAGGAACGCTCGGGTTGTCCGTCTTGACGATGATGCGGTCGCCGCCCTCGGAGACCTGGTAATCTGCAGGGATGTCCACCGTCAGGCGATAGGCCTTGCCCACCGGCTGGGTCTCCACCACGCTTAGCTTGAGCATCTCATTTGTGGAAGTCAGGTCCGACAGCTTGACCGGATTCACCGTGTTGTTCCGGACGAAGAACTGTCGCTGTATGTCGCCGTTGCGAACCGCCGGTAGCGTGAGCTGGTTCGGGGTCACATCCACATCGGCCGTCACGTAAGCGTTCACTGGAATCTGCATTTTCGGCATGTCCGACAGCGTCGTGGTCAGGTCGATATTCCCCGTCACCGGGCCCGTCGCCGGCTGCGAGGCCAGCTTAACCACCAGCTCGTACTTCTTGCCTTCTTCCAGCACCGCGATCTCGGCCGTGAAAGCCGGGTTCGACGACTTCGCCTCGGTGATCTCCACTTTTTCCTCGGTGTTGTTCACGATCGTCAGGCGACGCTCCATGCTGGAGTTAGTCACCATGTCCGTCGTCAGCCGGCCGAACGAAGCGCTGGTCGGCGTCGCCTGGATCGGCTGCCAGACCTCACCCTGAATGTGCAGCGTCACAGCCGCGCCCTCGCCGGCGCAATTCGTGTTGATCATCACCGTCTTGTGGATCGGGCCGCTCGCGTTGCCCACGTTCATCCGAATCGGAATCTTGCCGCTCTGGCCGGGCTGAACGATCCGGTCATGCTGGCCGGCCGTGGTGCAGCCGCAGGAAGGTCGTACCTTCAGAATTTCCAGCGGACCCGTACCCGTATTGCTGAACCAGAAATCGTGAACGATTTCCTGGCCGGCGCGGATGCGACCGAAGTCATACGTCGGCGTATCAAACTTGACGGCAGGAACCTCGCCCTCCTTCAACTGCACTGTCGGCTCGGGAATATCCGACGCCGGCTTGCCCGGCTGAGCCACCGTCGCGGGCTTCACCGCGCCGGGTGCGGGGTTCGCAACTGTATCGCTCTGCTTGTTGGCCATCGGCGATACCGGCTGCACCTTTGCGGGTGGAGCCGTCGGCTTCATGCTCGGCTGCTCCGACTTCTGCGCCGGAGCCGGATCCTCGGCAAACAGCGACGCCGGCGCCGACAGACACGCACCGACGACCGCCACACACAACAGTTCACAAATCGACCGTCTCATGAAAATCTCCTGCTACATACGAGGCGCCATCTCGCTTGGCGGAAGCCCGAAAATCCGCGGTTCGCCACGGTGGACTACTCCGACAGCAGCCCCTCCGCCCGAAAGAGCCACGCATCCAGTATAATTTCAGAACAGGCCCACCCCTGTAACGGCTGCGTAACGTCTCAAATGCGAAGAGAGCGGCGATAAATATAGTCCCGACAAGAGCATACAAAACCAAGCCGCTGTTGCTGCGTTGACCGGCCACCCGGACGGGGCGAGAATCTCACAGACCTTGCCGGCGCTGCGGCTGGATTGGCGCGAGTGGCGGAACTGGCAGACGCGCAGGATTTAGGATCCTGTGGGGAAACCCGTGGGGGTTCGATTCCCCCCTCGCGCATTAAAAAAGCCCCGGGCGCGCATGCCCGGGGCAAGTACTCAATCTCGCGCGTGCCGCAGGATCGGCACTTGCAAGCCATTGATTAAGATCGCCTCAATTTGATGTGGGCCAGTAAACGATGTCGCGCGTCTGCGGTCGGCCGCCGCCGCTCTCCACCAGCTCAGTCGAGCCGCCGTCATCCTGCATATCGCGGCCGACACTGTAGAGCAGGGGCACTCCCGCTTCTGTCAAACCATATCTCAGGTAGATGCCCGTGTAGGCGTCGACTGGAACCTGCCGAAGATACTCCGGAGAAAGGTCGTCCAGCCGCTCGGGCCATGCTGCGTGTGCTGCGCGGTACTGCACCATCGCGATCACAGCTTGTGTGGCGACATGCTCCATGGCTGCCTCCCGAAAAGTCCGGTCTGCGGTGGAAAGACTCGGAAGCAACAGGGCGATCAGCGCAAAGCGCCTTCCCTTCGATCCGCCAGTCTCGCGCTCAATCATGCGGTCGGCCTCCGCGCGCCGCGAATCGTACAGCGGCAGAGCCAGAAGTTCGTTCATTCGCTCCCACATCTCCTGATGCTTTTCCAGCGTTTCGCGACGGTCGGCGTGAGCCGTGGCGATCGCCAGAAGCTCTGCATCCTTGCCAATCGCCCCCAGGGCAGAATCAGATTGAGTGGGTGACGCACTCTGTCCCATCCAGCGAAGCTTATCGTACTGGCTCGGTATCAATCGGCCGCTGCCCGCTCCGTCATCTGTGAACAGGTACTGGACACAGTCGTGGAAGAAGAACCGCTCGCCGGCAAGGTTCGCGCGATAGGTCTCCGGGGCCACCACCAGCACATGGCTGCCTGAAAGAACCTTGATCTGCCCTGGATTCAACGCCGCATGCTGCTCCGACAGGGTGCGGCGCATTTCCTCTGTCGCCATTCGGGCAATCGACACGCCGACCAGTTGTTCGACCAGCGTCTGGCCGCCCAGAAGCTGTACGCCCATCCGATGACAGGCATCCAGCTCGCCCCATGCCTCCTCAAAATCACCGTGGGAGAGATGTTCTCTTGCACTGAGTACCAGCAGCCGCCCGAGATCGCGCATGTCAGTGAGATGCGGCAACAGCAGACTGATGGTAGGAGGCATCAGCGGATCGCCTTCCTGGTCGATACGCGCTGCCGCCTCCTCCGGCGTGCCCGCCTCGCCGACCGCCAGAGCGCGCCGAATCAGGTACTCCCGCGCCGAGTCGTGGCCGTACACGTAACCGAAGACCGGCTTTTGTGCGGCATCCAGAATCCTCGAAACCAGGCGCCGATTAGCTGTTAACCACGGCAGTACTTCCTGCCAACCGGCATCCGTTGCTCGCGGCATCGACTGCCGGGCAGCAGCAAGAGCCGGCATGAGATCCATCGCCTGAATAATTTCGTGATAGAGCGGCCACGCCCGATCGGCTTCCGGCGTCTGCCGGACCGGCTCATTGATCTGGGCGACATAATCCACCGTCGGATTGGGCTGACCAAATTGCACATAGGCGAAATAGCCCGCCCCGGCTCCGACCACGCTGAACAGCACCATCGCGGCGCTGATGGTAATTTTCCACAACATGGATCTTCCTCGTTTCTTTCCGCGGCGAATCAGAATCGCCGCTGTTTCAGGATCACCAAAACCATCGCGCAAGACCTCAACAGACTCCGCAACGGTCAACCCTTCCTGCGTCAGCTCAATCAGCCCCTCACGAAAATGACTCTCCAGCTCGGCACGCACGTCCCGCTTCTCCGAGGGCCACAGTCGCGTACCGCGGATCACGCGACCGATCAGTTCGGACAGCGCTTCAGGCAATGCCTCGAAGGCGTCATTGGGTTTCGTGGGAGCAAGACCACTCATGAGCGAACCCAGGACAACTGCGCTTCTCCCGTACCAAGTACCAATTGGCCCATGCCGCGAACCAGCGCGTCCCATTGAGTAAGGTCGCGCTCCAGTCGCTGCATGCCCTTTTCGGTGAGCTTGTAGTACTTGCGGTTACGACCCTCATCCGACGCCTGCCACTCGCTCTCCACAAGGCCCTGGGCCTCGAGGTTGTAGAGAAGCGGATAGAGCGTGCTCTGGCCGAGATTCAGCACGCCCTCGGAGCGCTTTGAAATCTCGGTCACCAGCTCGTAACCGTACATGGCCCGTCGCTTGAGCAGTTTCATGACCGCCAGCGGCAGAACCCCTTTGAGTAATTCACGTTCAATCTGCATGGTGATGGGCTCCAATACTATGCACTACATAGTATGTTCTACATATTATATAATGTCAAGTGTAGTTGCTGGTTTTCTGGCTCGGCCCGCGCACTCCAAAGCATATAAATCATTTAATTAAATATGTTTATGGAAATTAAATTAAAAAACCCCGGGCAATTGCTGCCCGGGGCGGGAATGATTCACATCCGTATTCGCATTGGTCGCGCTACGGGCAGTCGCTTTCCTGCAGCAGCACATCCACGAATGATGGTAGATCCGCCAGATCAGCGCCACCGAGTGCACTGAAGTCGGCGCAGGCGCAGTCTTTCCCTGAACCGAGAAGACAATCAACGTAGGCCTGAACGTCGAGCGCGTCTCGCTTGCCGTCCGCATAGCAATCTCCCGCGCATGCGGCAGGCACGCGAAGCGCCACGCTGATCGAGTCGGGCGAGCCCGTGCGGAACAAGCCGATCTCAGCATCTTCAACCTTCGGACCGGTCGTCGCGTCGAACCAGAAGTTGTACATTGTTCCGAAGCGCAGCGCGTTGCTGTTGGGATTCTGCGCGAACGTCTGTGGGCTGGACCATGTCACATCCGACGCACCGATCGATGAATTCCAGTCCGTGTTGTCGAACGGTTCGCCGGAGTGGTAGTCCACGTCAAAAAATCCCACATTGCTCACCACCGTGCCTGGTGCGATCGGCACCGTGAAAGACCCCGCCGATCGGTGCGAGTTCAGGTTGAAGATCGCGTACTCATAGCGCCAGATGCCGCCGCCCATTGGCATCACCTTCGAAGCCACAAAGAAGCGACCCTCGCCCGGCACATCCGCAGTTAATACTTCCACCGACGGATCAGGCACGCCAAGGCCAAGCCCGTGGTCCCGCCACGCGTAAATCGCTGGTACACCAACCTGCATATCTCCGACCGGAGTAAGCGCAAATGTCGATTGATCCACCGTGAAGCGCTTATACGAGGCGTTGTTCAGTGCGTTGCCGGCCGCCGCATCCGATGACGCCACGTAGACGCCCTCGGCAAAGTACAGCGAATTCGGGAAGAGCGAGGCCGTAAGGTCCGTCTGGCGAATCTGAAGTCGCTTGTAGATCGCGTTTCCGCTGCCGCCCGAAGGGCCCGGATACTGCCCTGTGTAGGCATTGCACTGTGAGCGCGGCCCAAGAATGCCCTGCCCGCCGTTGTAGCTCGGCGAATAAACGTCGCGACAACCAGCGCCGAGCACGCTCCCGCCCTGCCCGTTACAGGACGGCCCGCAGCCCGTCGAAGCCGCCGCCACCGTCGCATTCTTCAGCCACGACATGCCGAGCTGAACCAGCCGCCCGTCGTGCAGGCGATAGGCATTCATTCCCAGAAGCGGCTGCGTGCTGTTCCATGGCAGATTCACGTCGCCGATATTGCACGTCCAGCTTCCGAGCGAGTATCCGCGAATGCCGCCGACCGCGCCCCAGTTCGTAATCCCCTGAATGTTCGAGTAGGTCACATCAGGCCCCGAGACCGCGCCGCCCTCCACAAACGTCACCGTCATGGTGAAACTGCCGCTCGCGCCGCCGTATCCTGCAATCCTCGCATAGTAGACATTGCCCGAAGCCACACTGATCGTCGCCGTTGACCGAAGGTTGCCGCAACCGTCATCGTCGCAGGCCAGCTCCACGCCGCCGCACGAAGCGAAGATCGCCAGCGTCGTGTCCCATGTGGCTCCGCCGCACAGACTGAATGTAGCCAGCCCGTTGTCCGGCGCGACGAAGAAATACCACACATCGTTCACGTCGCCGGTGCCCGCACAACTGCTCAGATTGGTTCCCGTCGCGCCGACGTTGCTCCCGTTGACCGGAATATCTGCGAAGACCTCGATGGCATCCACGCAGTTGTTGTTCGCCGGCTGGGCATGAGCAGCAGCCGTCAACAGCACGACCAGCGCCGGGACGGCGATCATCGAAAAGAGAGTCCTCTGGCTCGAACAACGAGTCATGCCTTCCGCTCCTTTGGGCTCACCTGGAGAATGACAAGCAGGTCGGAATCTGTTGCGGTTTCAGTCGTTTCGTGGTGATGCCCATTTTAGGGAATCGACGCTCCCGCGACAACGCCCGAGAACCTTATTTTGCGATGGAATCCTCGAAAAACCTGATTGGCGGTCCCGCACTGGGGCGGTTTGACGTAGCGCGGCACGCCGCTAACCTATGACCTCTTATCGCGTCCTGCGAGGTCCGGAAGTTCGATTCGCCCCCGACCAAGGAGCACATTCGCACATGCCCCGACCCAAAGAGCAGTGGGCCACCCGGCTCGGCGTCATCCTCGCGGTGTCAGGTTCGGCCGTCGGACTGGGTAATTTTCTGCGCTTCCCCGGAAATGCGGCCCAGAATGGCGGCGGCGCCTTCATGATCCCCTACTTCATCGCGCTGCTGGTCCTCGGTATTCCGATCTGCTGGATCGAGTGGTCCATGGCCCGGCGCGGCGGCCTGGCCGGCTACAACTCCAGCCCCGGCGTCTTCAGCGTCATCTGGCGGAACCGATCGAGCAAGTATTTCGGCTCGCTCGGATTGCTCATCCCGCTCGTCATCTACATGTACTACGTTTACGTCGAGTCGTGGTGCCTCGGCTACTGCTGGCTTTACCTGACGATGCCCGAAGGATTTGCGGAGTGCGGGAAAGACCCGTCCGCCTACAGCGCCTATTTCAAAGACTTCGTCGGGCAGAATTCCAACGGCCTCGTTATGCAGGGCGGGCTCCACACCAGCGTCGTCTTCTGGATGATCGTCTTCGCGCTGAACTTCGCACTCATCTACCGCGGCCTCACCAAGGGCATTGAATCCTTCTGCCGCTATGCCATGCCGGCCATGGTCATCTGCGCCGTCGTCGTACTCGTACGCGTGCTGACCCTCGGCACACCGGACGCCGGCAAGCCCGATCAAAGCGTCATCAACGGCCTTGGCTTCATGTGGAACCCCGACATGGAGAAACTCAAGGACTTCAACACCTGGCTGGCCGCTGCCGGACAAATCTTCTTCTCCCTCTCCGTCGGGTTCGGCGTCATCATCAACTACGCCAGTTACCTCTCGAAGAAAGACGACCTGATCCTCTCCGGGCTCACCGCCAGCTCCACGAATGAATTCTTCGAGGTCTGCCTCGGCGGACTCATCACCATTCCCGCGGCCTTCGTCTTCCTTGGCGCCAGCGGGATCGCCACCTCGATCAATTCCTCCTTCTCCCTCGGCTTCCATACCCTGCCGGTTGTCTTCGCCTACATGACGGCGGGGCGACTCTTCGGCTTTCTCTGGTTCTTCATGCTCTTCCTCGCGGCCATCACCAGCTCACTCTCCATGCTTCAGCCGGTCGCTGCCTTTCTTGAAGAGGCCTTCAACATCAGCCGCCGCACGGCGGTCATCGTGCTTGGCCTCATCACCGCGGCCGGCGGCCTGTTTGTCATCTACTTCAGCGAGGGACTCGCCGCGCTGGACGCCATCGACTTCTGGGTCGGTACCCTGGCCATCTTCATCCTTGCCACGATCCAGGTCTTCATGTTCATCTTCAGCTACGGCGTGGACCGCGGCCTGAAAGAGGCACACGAAGGCGCCCACATGCGCATCCCCCGCATCTTCTACTTCATCATCAAGTACGTCACGCCGACGTACCTCTCCATCATCTTCATCGGTTGGTGCTGGCAGAGTCTGCCCGCGCGCCTCCGCAAGCTCGCCGAAGGCGGCGTGGAGCTGTATGCCATGATCGTGATCCTCGTCGTCCTGGCCATGCTCCTCGCCATGATCTACCTCGCCGGCAAACACTGGAAGCGGGTGGGCCCCGAACCGACCAACATCCCCCTGCCCGGCGGCTTCCCCACTGCCGAAATGGAACGGAGGAGACCATGAAACCAGAGGGCTGGATCGTCATGTGTGTCTCTATCGCGCTGGTCGTCTGCCTCGCGGGGTGGTGCTATTACAAAGTGCTGACGCTGCCGCCGCTCGGGCCCGACGAAAAGCTCTGAACGCGATCGTGCCGCGTCCGTCGTGCCGGCTACGGTACAATGTCCGACTATGAAAGAAGCATTCATCTGGTGCTACCCGTGGGATTTGGAAGAGGAAGGACTCGATTCCTCCCTCGCCCGCATCAGCGGCGAGCTGGGACTTGATGCCATCAGCGTGGCAGCTACTCACGGCGACATCGCCGAGCTGCGTTCCCGCTATATCGCTCCCAACCACAGCTTCGTCACAACTTCCGGCGTTGCCTTTCAGCCCGATGCGGGGCGATACAGCGGATCGCGCATCCGCCCGCATGCCGCCCCCTGGCTCAAATCGCGCAACCCGCTCGCTCGAATTGCCGAAGCCGCCGAGCGGCACCGGCTCGCCCTGCGGCTGAACATGGTCTGCAACGACATGCCCGCGATCGTGCAGCGCCATCCCCACGCCGCCTGTGTCAACGTCTTCGGGAACGCTTCCGGCCGCTGGATGTGCCCGTCGAACCCTGACGCCCGTGAGTTTCTGGCCGCGCTCGTCGAAGATCTCTCGGCCAACTATCCCGCACGCACGATCGAGCTCGAAGCGTTCGCCTTCTCACCACGGCGACTTGTCGACTACCACGCCTCCCGGCAGCCCGACGACGATACCGCCCGCGCCCTGATGAGCTGGTGCTTCTGCGCCGCCTGTCGCCAGCGGGCACGCGATGCCGGCATCGACGCCGATGCGCTCGTTGCAAACATCCGCGAACGCATTATCCGACAGACGGAAGCCCCCGCCGCACCGACGACGAGTTTTGATGCTTACCTTGCGGAGCAACCGCAGGTTGCGGCCTTCATTCGCCTCCGCGCCGAGACGATCGCCTCGCTCGTCGAAACCCTCCGCACCCGCGCCAGAAAGCGTCTGATTCTTCACCATTCGCCGATGGCCCAGCGAGAGGGGATCGAGCCGTCCCTGCTCGATTCGCACTGCGACGGCTGGATCACGACGCCGCCTTCAACCGTATCACGTGCGCAACTTACAGGAATCGACATGGGGCGACGCGAAGCGGCCTTCTTCTGCTGGCCCCCGATGTGCAAAGACGGCCCCGCGCTCGTTTCCGCCGTCCACGAGGCCTCACAGGCCGGCTGTCTGGCCGTCGGCTTCGCGCACTACGGTGCCGCCCCGCTGGCATCTCTCGAATGGATCCGCCAGGCGGTGCGATACGCCCGCCGCGAAGCTTATTGAAACAGCGAACGCCCGGTCATTTCCGCTGGCTGCGGCAGGCCCGCCATCGCCAGCAAGGTCGGCGCGATGTCCGCCAGCCGCCCGCCCTCGCGCAGCTTGCGACCCCTGAAGCGATCATCGACGATGATCATGTCCACGTCGTAGGTGGTGTGCGCCGTGTGCGGCCCGCCGGTCGCCGGGTCGATCATCTGCTCACAATTCCCGTGGTCGGCCGTCACGATCGCCGCGCCGCCGCGCGCCAGCACGGCATCCACCACGCGACCGACGCACTCATCAACGACTTCGACCGCGCGAATCGCCGCCGGCAATGAGCCGGTATGCCCGACCATGTCGCCGTTGGCATAGTTGAGAATGATGAAGTCGTAGTTGTCAGATTCGATCCGACGGAGCATCTCCTCCGTCACGCCGCAGGCCGACATCTCCGGCTTGTGATCATACGTCGTCACATCGCGCGGCGAAGGAACAATCTGCCGATCCTCGCCGTCAAACGGCTCGTCGCGATAGTCGTTGAAGAAAAACGTCACGTGCGGATACTTCTCCGTCTCCGCACAGCGAAACTGCCGCAGACCCAGCGACGCAACGTAGGCCCCGAGAATATTCTGCATCTTCGGCGGCCGGGCAAACGCCACCTCCACCGGCAACCCCTTCTCATAATCACACATCGTGCAGTAATACAGATTCTCGATCTTCGGCCCGCGCTCAAAGCCCATCCGCTTCGTTGTGCCGTCCTTGTCGACCGCCTCAAACGGAAACTCGTCGCATACAAACGCGCGCGTGATTTCCCGCGGCCGATCGCCGCGGAAATTAAAGAAGACGACGCCGTCGCCCGCCCGTATCGGTCTCGCATCGCCAACCACGGTCGGCTCGATGAATTCGTCGCCGCTGCGGCTCGGCTCCGTCGCGTTCGCATAGTATCGCGTGTACGCCTGCTCTGCCGTCGCCACGCGGATGCCAACGCCCTCGGCCAACAGGCGATATGCCTTTTCCACGCGATCCCACCGGTTGTCGCGGTCCATCGCATAGTAACGGCCGACGACCGTCGCCACGCGGCCCACCCCCAGCTCGCGCATCTTCGCCTCGATCTGCCGAATGAACTCCGCGCCGGAATTAGGTGGAGAGTCTCGCCCATCGCCGAATGCATGAAACAGCACGCGATCACCGACCAGGCCGCGACGCTTGCACAACTCGAAGATCGCGTAAGCGTGCTCGAGCGCCGAATGCACACCGGCATCGCTGGCGAGGCCCATGACATGAAGGCGGCCGCCGGTTCGCTTCGCATGCTCGATCGCAGCAATGAGCCGCGGATTCTCATAGAACGACCCGTCGCGGATCGTGCGCGTGATGCGCATCTGCTCCTGATCGACGACGCGACCGGCGCCGATATTCTGATGCCCCACTTCGCTGTTGCCCATCACCCCGGCCGGCAGTCCGACATCCTCGCCGCTCGTGTGAATCTGCACCCACGGATACGTCGCTCGCAGTCGATCATCAACCGGCGTTTTCGCCAGATGCACGGCGTTGGCATGATTCCACTCAAGATGGGGATTGTGTCCCCATCCGTCACGGACAATCAAAAGAATGGGCCGCCGGGCGAGCATGAGAACGGATTTCCTGATCGAGTAACCGCAGATTCACTCGCGACCACACGGCTGCGCGACGTTCGCGTACGGCCGGCCTCGCGGGCCGCGATGATTGTAGGAAGTGCGCCCGACGCGCACCATAGCAGGACCGAACAAAGTCAATCGCCCGGGCGGCATGGAATTGCAATTCAATTACTCGCGGCCGTAGCAGCCGCCATGGGCCGATGTTCCATGAGGTGCGTCATAAAGTACCGCGCGATGCGCTCATACAGCCGCATCGAAACCTCCGGCTCCGGCACCATGTGCGTAAAGCCCGCGAGCACCAGCACGTCGTGCGGCCGGCCCGCGCGAAACAACGCCTCGGCCATCTTCAGCGTGTGCACAAAGTACACATTGTCATCCGTCGTTCCGTGAATCAGCAGCAACGGTCGCTGTAGTTGCGATGCATAGGTCAGCACGCTGCAAACCCGATACCCCTCCGGGTTCTCCTGCGGCAGGCCCATGTAGCGCTCCGTGTAATGCGTGTCATAGTCCTCCCAGTCGATCATCGGCGCGCCGGCCACCGCCGCATGAAACATGTCCGGCCGACGACAGGCCGCCATCGCCGCGAAATATCCGCCGAACGACCAGCCATATGTGCCCACGCGCGAAAGGTCCATCTCGCGATAGCGTCGCCCCAGCGCCGCCAGCGCTGCGACCTGGTCCTCCAGCGGCAGATTAATCAGATTCCACGCCGTCGCCCGCTCCCACGCGCGGCCGCGGCGCGGCGTGCCTCGCCCGTCGACGGAGACCACGATAAAGCCCAGATCTGCAAACCACTGCTGCCGCAGGTATGCACGAGCCGATGCCGTCACCACCGGATGCCCCGGTCCCCCGTACACATACAAAATAACCGGATACTTCCGCGACCGGTCGAATTCTCTCGGTCGAATGATCACCGCGTGATACGACCGCCCATCCGCCTCCACGCGCGTCAGTTCCAGATTCACCGCATGCGGAGGATCAATTGCCACCGACGGCACCTCAAACATGGCTCGCGAATCCCGCCCACGTACGGTATGCCGCACCGTACCGTCGATCAGCGATTCTTTATGAACCCATACACCCCCGTCGCGCGCGAACTTGCCCTCATGCGAGCCGGCGCCGTCCGTCAGCTTCGCCACTTCGCCGCTGTCCAGCGAGATGCGATACAGGTGCGTTTCTGTCGGATCAATCGCCCCGAAAATGACCACCTCACGCGACTCTGAATGGACGGTGCTCACGCCGTAGAGCCGGGCCTCGCCGGGCCGATACACTCGCTTCAGTCTGCCGTCGCGATCGCGAAGCTCCAGCTCCCACTCGCCGCTCCGCTCGCTCATCCACAGGAACTCGCGACCGCCGGCCAGCCAGCGCGGCATGTCCGGCACGATGTTGATCCACGCCGAATCCGTCTCCTTGAGCAGCTCGGTCAATTCGCCGCTCGTCGGATCTGCGCGGAAGAGAACCGCCGCCCGCTGATCCCGCGACTGCACATAAAACGTCAGTGGCGCGTCCTTTCCCCAGTGAACCGCGGCAAGGTAGGGATACCTTTCGCGATCCCAGTCCAGCCAGCGCGGCGCCGGCGGTTCCGTGCCCTCCCATTTAATCGGCACGACGCCGAGTCGCACCGTCGCGTTCGTCCGGCCGGCGCGTGGATAGCGCCAACCCCGTGGCGGCTGTTCAGGATTCCGAGCGTCCGCGATGTACAGCGTCTCCACTTCCCGTTGATCGCATTCCTCAAATGCGATCCACTGTGAGTCTCCGCTCCACCAGTAACCAGTGTGGCGATGCATCTCTTCCTGGGCCACGAATTCCGCCACGCCGTGGGAGACATCCTCCGTGCCGCCCACCGTCACCGCTCGCTCCTCGAGTGTCGACAGGTCGATCACATACACATCGTGCCCGCGCACGCACGAGACGTAACGCCCGTCCGGAGAAAATTTCGCATCCATCGCCGGGCCGGCTGCGCTTTCCCGAAGCGGCAACACCCGTCCATCTGCGCGATTGATCACATACAGCCGACCGCCAAGACCCGTCAGTACCTTTCCGCCGTCCTCGCTCAGCTTGAACCAGGTGAATCCCCGGCCCACCTCGCGCATGCGCTCGCGCCGCGCCTTTTCCTCGTCGCTGAGCGGTTCTTCACCAGAGGCAAGGATATCCGCGGCCCTCGCCAGGCCGCGTACTTCTCCAGTGGCCGTGTCAATCTCATACAAGTTGCGGATCACGTCGCGCGGACCGCTCCGCAGGAAGAGCACCGCGTCCCCTCCAGGCGTCACAGCCATTCCCGTCGGCTGGCCCGCTGTAAAACCCCACGTCTCCGCATACTCCTGTATGAAGCCGGTATCCATCCGCAACGCCTCGGGCGGCCGCGCAACAGGTCCTGCGCAAGCACCGCCATACACCGCCAACACCGTCATCAGCACGGCCGCTGCCCTCCTGAGTTCGCCCGGTCGCCCCCGGACGGGTCGGACGGCGCGGAGTACCAGGGCACTTTCCGCAGATCGAATCGACATGATGGTTCTCGAAATGGACAGGCAGGACATGCCGATGCCCTGACGGGGCATCTGTCCCAGGGCGAGGTGTGGCGGCCAGGCGATTTTGCATCCGGCCGGACGATGACATTCAGGGTTATCTGTTCGGCGAGAAATTACGGATCGGCCCCTATTGTCTCGAGGCCTCAGACACACGCCACAAGGCCGCAAAACGCCCCGACCACGAGAATCACGACGAGGACGCGCAGCCCGCGAGAGAGTCGGCGAGTCATGTTTAACGGCTCCTTAGCGCGGGGAGGCACCTTCCACTCGTGGCCACATTCCCTGTGGCACCCCTTGACCGCGTGCAGAACGTGATAACCCAGCATGGAAACCGTGTCAACAAGAATCATAATATATTCATCTACATAGAGTTATGTCTATGCCGCGGGCGTGCCCTCGCCGATGCCGGCGTTGCTTTGCTGGCATGGCCTTTGCTTGCTCAACAACAGAAGATGGGACTACACTGGGGCATGCCCGCGTAGCCGGGCAGCCATTCGCGGTCGCCGCGAGCGCCCGCAGGGAGGTCGGAATCGTGGGCAAGGGTCCAGCAGACAACTTCGAGCGACACTTCGAACGCAACAGGGAAAAGGAAGCACTCCACAAGGCCCGCCTGCCTGGCGAAGACGATGACCCCCTCCCGCCGCCGGTCGAGCCCATTAAGAAGGGATCGGCCGAGCCGGGCCGCAATGATCCGTGCCCGTGCGGTAGCGGAAAGAAATACAAGCAGTGCTGCCTCAAGAAGAAGGACTGACCCTGCTCAACCCCCTCGCCCATGTCACCCTGCAAGGGCAGGCGCCAAGCCCTATCATGCTGCCCATGCCGGTATTCCTGTTGGACCTCCTGTATATCCCGGCGGCGATCCTGTACCTGCCCATCCTTTTGTACCAGATGATCGCCCTGGGCAAGAACCGCCGCGGCTGGGCAGAACGCTTCGGCGCGATCCGGCATCGAGCAGGCACCAGGCCCCGCATCTGGATCCATGCCGTCTCGCTCGGCGAGGTCAACGCGACACATACGCTCGTCTCCGAAATCCGCCGGCGGCTGCCCGATTACGAAATCGCCGTCTCCGCCACCACGGATACCGGATACGCGGCCGCATGCCGGCTCTACCCGGACTGCCTCGTCTTTCGATACCCGCTCGACTTCTCTTGGGTCGTTCGCCGCGCGCTTCGACGAATACGTCCGAGCGCGATCATTCTCATGGAGCTGGAGGTCTGGCCGAACCTCGTCTCGCTGGCTACGCGACGACGAATCGCCCTGTGCATCGCCAACGGCCGCATTACAGAAGAACGGTCCATGCGCCGCTTCCGGAAGCCGATCATCCGGCTACTCGCACGCAGTATGTTCTCCCGAATCACCTGGACCGCCGCGCAGGATGAGACCTACGCGGCCCGGTTCATCGAGCTGGGCGTGCCCGCTGATTGTGTCCACGTCGTCGGCAGTCTTAAGTATGACACCGCCGTAGTAGCCGACCGTGTTGATGGTGCCGATGCCTTGGCAGACGCCATGGGAATTGCCCCCCACGCGCCGCTCGTCGTCGCCGGCTCGACCGGCCCCGGCGAGGAAGAAATGGTGCTCGAAGCATGGGGCGCCCTTCGTGCGGACCACCCGGACACACAACTTGCCATTATCCCGCGCAAGCCGGAGCGCTTCGCCGAAGTGGCGAAGCTGATCGAATCCCGCGGGTACGTTTGCCGGCGTCGCAGCCGATGTCCGGATGGCTCGCCGCCAGCCGATTCCGAGCCGAATGGCCCGAGATCGCCCTCCGGCGCGAGCGCTGAGCAAGTCGTCTTCCTGGGTGACACGATGGGCGAATTACGCAAGTTCTACTCCCTGGCAGGCGCTGTCTTTGTCGGCCGATCACTCGTGTCGCTCGGCGGGTCAGACGTCATGGAAGTGGCCGGTCTTGCGAAGCCGATGTGCTTCGGCCCCCATATGGATAATTTCAGCGATGCTGCCGAAAAGCTACTCGCCGCCGATGCCGCCATCCAGATACCATCGCCCGGCGAGCTGTCGATGGCGCTGGGGCGACTCCTGTCGAACCCGCTGGAGGCGTCCGACATCGGACGCCGCGCGCAACAGGTCGTCCTTGCCAATACCGGCGCGACCCGCAAAACCATTGACCTGCTCTGCGGCGCGCTCGGCGCCTCTGCAACGACACACTAAATGACGTCCGCCATCCAGCGCCAGCGTGCGAATCATTGGGTATAGTGGGTACACGCCGCCCGCGCGGCGCCTGGGCCATGGAGCAATGAGATGAATGACAAGATCTCCAAGTTCTGGACGCGCAGGCGATTCCTCGAGACGGCCGCCGCCGCGGGCGGGGCGATGATTGCGGCGCCGCGACAACTGGCCGCAGCCCAGCCGGCCGCGACGCCCCCGGGGCGGCGACCCCTGATCATCGCTAGTGCCAACGGGGTGGCATGCACGGCCCGGGCCATGGAGCGGATCGCCGCTGGCGACGATCCGCTCGATGCCGCCATCGCCGGCGTCAACCTCGTCGAAGACGATCCCAATGATAACTCCGTCGGCCTCGGCGGCCTGCCCAATGAAGACGGCGTCGTCGAACTCGACGCCTCCGTGATGCACGGCCCCTCGCACAAGGCCGGTGCCGTCGCCGCACTGCGAAACATTCGAAATCCTTCCTGTGTCGCGCGGCTTGTCATGCAGCGCACCAATCATGTCCTGCTGGTGGGCGAAGGCGCCCTGCGGTTTGCCCGGGCACACGGCTTCAAGGAAGTAGACCTGCTCACGGACGAAGCCCGGCGCGAGTGGCTCAAATGGAAGGAGTCCCACTCCGACAAGGATGCATGGATTGCCCCGGAACAGGCCGGCGGCAAGCCGTCCGCGCGAGCCGGCACACCCTACGAGCACACCTGGGGCACCATTCACTGCAGCGCCGTTGACGAAAAAGGGAACCTGGGGGGCGTCACCACGACCAGCGGACTGTCCTACAAAATCCCCGGCCGCGTTGGAGACTCGCCGATCATCGGTGCAGGGCTGTACGTCGACAATGCCGTCGGCGCCGCCGGCAGCACCGGCTTCGGCGAAGCCAATCTTCGAAATTGCTCGACTTTCCTCATCGTCGAATTGATGCGCGGCGGCATGGGGCCCCGGGAAGCATGCCTGGAGGCGCTTCGCCGAATCGCCGATCGCACCGAGCCGCGCCATCGGGGTAAAGGCGGCCTGCCGATTAACTCGGTGACGTTCTACGCCATCACCAAAGACGGCCGCTATGCCGGCGCATCCATGTATTCGGGGGCGCGATTCGCTATCTGCGATCATCGCGGTGCGCGACAGGAAGATTGCGCGTGGCTATTCGAGCGCAAACCCGATTAGTCTCGTTCGCCCCCGCCACGCCGCATCCTCTTGATGAACTGAATCTGGCCGGTGTGATAGATATCGTGCAGCGCGATTCCGCGAATTATGTAGGCGTTGGTCAGCTTGCTGCCGCCCGGCCGGGCATGCAGCGCCTTCGGCGACAATGAAGCAACCGCATCTCGCAGCCGCTGGTGTTCATCCTCCAGCAGGCGTACGGCATCCTTCCAGGCGCGATCCGGCGCCCCTGCCGGAACAGGAAACCAGTTGCTCCCCGCCAGCGCGAAGGCCCCGCGCTTCTCGCCGACGAGTCGGCGGCGCACGGTGTACTTCCAATAGGCCGCGTGCAGCACATGCTCCCAGATGCTCTTGCGGCCACGCCCCGGCGACCAGGCGGCCCGCTTCGCCGACAACCCCCGAAGCGAGCCCCGCAGATTCGTACCATGCCAGGACTTCCTCATAAACGCCTCATCAAGTACCGCTAGCAGCAATTCAACATCGCCCGAGTGACTCGACCTGCCCATTTAAGCGCTCCAGTTCCCTGCCATGCCAGGTTTTTGCCCCATTCCGGGAATTTTACCCGAAGCCGCGGGTACCCCAATAGGCGGACGGCGACCCGGCAGTATGCCGAGCGCCGGGCACGGCCCTGACTAAGGGATGGCGTCTACACAATCAGAAAAAGGAGAGTTCCAATGCGAAAGGCAACCATGACATGCGTGATGATGCTTGCCTTCCTTTCAACCGCCGCGATGTCGGGCCAGGGTGGATGTACGCCGACGATCGTCATCGACAACAACGGCAATAATGGCGGCCAGAACAACGGCGGCACAACGGGCCCGCAGGTTGGAATCAACCAGCCCGAAGCGGGAAACAATACAGGCCCCGCATTTCCGAATCTTCTGTCGCCTTGCCCCAGCGGCAATACGCCCGATTGCAAGTTGGCGTGGCAGTTTTACCTGGAGAATCGGCTCCTTCTCGTAGAAAGCGCAGACGCAAACGGACAGCGCTTTCGTGAATACATCTTCCTTTGCATGTCGCACGATTACACCTACGTGCTGACCCATGTTGACGGGGTGTCACCGCCGGCTCAGTCGATCCTTGGGGCATTTGTGACCCAGCAGGGCGAGCGCCAATTATTGCTGACCGTCAACCTGGAACGCCAGCAATGGGAATTAGAGTACCTGCCCAATGGGGATATGGCGGTGGTCTTTCCGGTCGGCCTCGTCGAGCCGGCCACGCCGGAAAACGGCGCTCTGATTGATCAGAAGGCCTACTTCATCATGAACGTCGACAACCAGGGGAACCTCCACCTGAACGGTACACCTGCAGGCATCTACCTGACCGGAGACGCTTGTTTCTAAGACATAAGAAGAAGCCGGGATCGCAGGCCGTGGAGTTCGATAGGGCCACTCACGTGAACCATCGAACGCCACCCCCGCGATCTCGGCCTTGTCATTGGCAGCGGCTGCTCCGACTTCGTGCATGCGAGCTGGTCGCCCTCCGGAAATGTGATGGGGGCCACGCGAGGCCGGGCGGAAGTCACGGCTACATGTCTTCGACTCGGGTGATAGACATTTACGAATCGATGCCCTTGCGATTCCGGACCAGCGCGGCCAGCTCTGCAAGTGATGGGGTCATATGCACGTTGGGGCGATTCGGGAGCTGCAACTGGCCGGCGGCGCGACCGCCAACGGCCAGCTCGGCCCCTCGAGCCGCCTGTCGCGCGGCCAGCTGCACGATTCCGCGCTCGATCTCGTTGGCGTCGCGAATGGAGTTGACGCAGAGGCAGACGATGTGTGGATCGTGTTCTTCAATGGATGCCAGCAATGCCTCGGTCGGCGTGTCCGGTCCAAGATTAGTTGTCGCTGCGCCTTCAGACGCCAGTGTCGCCGTCACCAGCAGCGGCGCCAGCGTGTAGGGGTCGCCCGCGGCACCGCCCACGACGGCGGTGAACGAAGCGCCGGGAGGGTCGAGCAGGAATCGAAGCCGCTCGACGGCCTGGCAGCAGATCGCCGTCGCACGATGCTCGACAAAAATCCCCGCCTCTTCATGTCGCCAGAGCTCGCCGATGCGCTCCATCGCGCTGCGAATCGAGCCATCCCCGATTTCCGCAACAGATCGCCCTGAGAGATAGAGGGACGCTATCAGCCCCCATGCCTCCACCTCTTTTCCTTCCCGAAGAAGTGCAAACAGGCGCTCCGCCGGGTCATCGCAAAGCAGGGCTACGTTTCCCGCCCGAGCCAGGTCGTCCATGCCGATGGCCTCCGGGCGCAGGAGCGGCGCACGGGTCGCCCGGATGAATCGAATGGCCTCGCCGATGGCGATCCGTCGGTGCCCACCCGCCGTCTTTGAGACCTGAATCAGCCCCTCGTCCGCCCACCTCTTGAGCGATGACTCGCTGACACCTATGGCCTCCGCAAGCTCTCTTGGCGAAATTATCGGACTCAATGTTCCTCCACTAATGAGATACAAACAAATATAACGAATTTTCGTTCAAGTCAAGCTTGACTATTCAAAGATATGTCAAATAATATGAACGTATTGAATGAATTGGTTGTTTATTCGTCTTTAGGTGATTTGATGATTCGAACCTGTCTGGATAGTGCGGCGAAGGCGTGCCGCGAAGAAGATTACGAAATCGCAGGCGCAGAATATCGGGCGCCTCGAGCCGGCCACAGCCATGGCGTGGTCGATACGGAGCGCATCGAGGCGGCCGTCCGAGAGATTTTGTTTGCGGTCGGGCAGGACCCTGATCGCGATGGCCTGGCCGACACGCCGGCCCGTGTGGCCCGGATGTATGCGGAGATGTTCGCCGGCACGCGCACCGATCCCGCCGTCCACCTCCAGAGAACATTCGAAGAGTCCTACGACGAGATCGTGGTTCTTCGCGACATCGACTTCGCTTCGATGTGTGAACACCACCTGCTGCCGTTCCTGGGCCGCGCCCACGTGGCCTACCTGCCGAATGGCCGGGTCGTCGGACTTTCCAAGCTCGCGCGCACGGTCGATGCATACGCACGACGTCCGCAGGTTCAGGAACGAATGACCGCCCAGATTGCTGACGCCCTGATGATTCATCTGGATGCTCGCGGCGCGCTGGTGGTAATCGAGGCGGAGCACATGTGCATGAAGGTGCGCGGCGCCTCCAAGCCCAACAGCGTCATGGTGACCTCCGCAGCCCGGGGAGTCTTTGCATCAGGCGCCGCATCGCGTGCCGAGGCGATGTCTCTCCTGGGCACAGGGAGATAGAAAGAGCTGAATCGAAAGTTAACCCGAACTGATCGTTGCATCTGAGTTTCGTCGCACGGCCGAATTCAGGAAACGCGTGTTTTCCTCGGCCGCCCGCGAAAAGAGATGATGAAAGCAAGATCGAGGAGTAATGCTCATGTTGAAATGGATGATCGTAGAAGCGATGGCAGTGGCGCTTGTCTTCGGAAATCAAGCCGGCGCTGCCCGCGCAGAGGCCGGCAAGGACATCGTCGACACGGCGGTCTCGGCCGGGTCATTCAACACACTGGCCACGGCCTTGAAGGCCGCGGACCTCGTTGACGCGCTGAAGGGGCCGGGGCCCTTTACCGTCTTCGCTCCGACGGACGAGGCGTTTGCCAAGCTGCCCAAGGGGGCACTCGACAACCTGCTGAAGAACAAAGAGCAGCTCCGCGCCGTGCTGATGCTGCATGTCGTTTCAGGAAACGTGAAATCCGGCGAGGTGGTAAAGCTGACATCAGCCAGAACGCTGCTGGGACAGTCGCTGTCGATTGACACTTCCAGGGGCGTGCGCATTGGCGGCGCCAATGTTACGAAGACGGACATCGGCTGCACCAACGGCGTCATCCACGTCATTGATACGGTCCTTCTTCCCAAGAACGACATCATTGAGACGGCTCGCAATGCCGGCTCCTTCAAGACCCTGCTCGCAGCTATTGAGGCCGCAGGGCTGACGGACACCCTGCGCAGCGAGGGGCCGTTCACTGTTTTTGCTCCGACGGATGACGCCTTCGCCGCGCTGCCCAAAGGCGCTCTTGAAAACCTTCTCAAGGACAAGAAGAAGCTCGCTTCGGTGCTGACGTATCACGTGGTACCGGGCAAGGTCATGGCCAAGGATGTGGTCAAGCTGAAGGAGGCCAAAACGGTTCAGGGGCAGAATGTGAAGATCGACGCATCCAGCGGCGTCAAAGTGGACGATGCGCGGGTGATCAAGCCCGACGTCGCCGCGGAGAACGGCGTGATCCATGTGATCGACGCAGTCATCCTGCCGCAGTGAGTGTGTGCTTAACTAGTGGTTCAGTAGTGTCTTGAGGTTTTTTAACCTGATTCTGTTGAGGTGAAACGATGAAGACTTTTGATGTGATTGCCGCGGTATTGCTTGTGGTCGGCGGACTCAACTGGGGCATGGTCGGCGTGGCCAATTTTGATCTGGTCGCGACGATCTTCGGAGCCGGTTCGATGCTCGCCAAAGCAGTCTACGCGCTCGTGGGTGTGGCGGCGGTCTACCAAGCGATGTCGCTCGGCGCCATTCAGCGGCGATGGGGCGTTCGGCCTGCGATGGCCTGACGTGATGAGTTGAACCAAGAGCCGGGGTCGCTTTCGTGCAGGATACGCAGGCGGCCCCGGTTTCACGTTCTGCTGTACAGCGAATCATGCTGACGATGGGCTCCAGCCAGCAAGGATATTTTGCGGAGTAAATCCAAATGACGAAATTGTGTGCAAAGAAGCTGTCGCTTTCGACGCTGTTGACGATGGCCCTCCTGGCGAGTCTCTCGTCGGGCTGTTTCATGTTCGGCGGCGGGGAGCCCCTGGAGGTCGTCGAGAGGGTCGACATCGAGCGCTACATGGGAACCTGGTACGAGATTGCAAAGTATCCCAATTCTTTTGAAGCGGGGTGCTTCGCGGTGACAGCCGAATATACCCTGCGCGATGACGGCACCGTGACCGTGCATAACGTCTGCCGCTCCGAAGACGGCCAGTCCATTCAGCGAACCATCACCGGCTTTGCGACCGTGGCTGATAAGGAAACCAATGCAAAGCTGACCGTGTATTTCTTCTATCCGTTCGGCGCGCCGTACTGGATCATTGATCTGGATGACGAATACCGGTACGCCGTGGTCGGCGATCCGACCCGATCATTTCTGTGGATCCTGAGTCGCACACCAACCCTGGATGAGGAAACCTATAACGGCATTCTCTCGCGCCTGCCGGCCAAGGGATACGACCCCGCGCGGCTGGAGCTCATGCCCCAATTTCCGGAAGTTTCCCCATGAACACGAAAACCTCGCGTCTGCCTTGCGAAAGTGTTCACGCTTTCGCTGTCGCGCCGTCGGCATGGTCACTGATCTGGCAGGCGGCACTTCTGCTGCTCTTTGCGCAAGCGGCCCTCGGTCAGGCAGGGGAATCCGATTGGCCGCAGTGGAGGGGGCCCACGCGCGATTCGAAGATCGGTGATCCTGCAACTTGGCCGAAGGACCTCTCCGGCCTGTCAACCAGCTGGCGGGTTGAACTTGGTCCGAGCTACAGCGGCCCGATCGTGGGGGGAGATCGGGTCTTCGTCACAGAAACACACGACAAGCGGGATGAGGTTGTCCGCGCGCTGGACCGCAGGACGGGCTCGGAAATCTGGCGCACAAGCTGGAAGGGCGCGATGAGCGTGCCCTTCTTCGCTCGCCGAAACGGCGACTGGATCCGCTCCACGCCTGCCTACGACGGCCAATCGCTCTTTGTGGCCGGGATGCGCGATGTGCTCATCTGTCTCGACGCGGAAACCGGCGCGGAGCGGTGGCGTGTGGATTTCCCCGCGACACGCAAAACGCCGGTGCCGAGCTTTGGCTTTGTCTGCTCGCCCCTGGTGATCGGCGATTACGTGTACGTTCAGGCGGGCGGCGCGTTTGTCAAACTCGACAAACACAGCGGAAAAGAAGTCTGGCAGACGCTCAAGGACGGCGGCGGGATGGACAGCGCGTTTTCGTCTCCGGTGCTTGCGACCCTGCACGGAGAGCTGCAACTGGTCGTACAGATGCGCCAGAAGCTGGCCGGCGTTCGCCCAGAGAATGGTGAGGTGTTGTGGTCGCAGGTGGTGCCGTCCTATCGCGGCATGAACATCCTCACGCCGACCGTCTTCGAGAACGGCGTCTTCACCAGCAGCCACAAGAACAAGACCTTCTTCTATCGCGTGACAAGCAATGGCTCCGGCTATGGCGTTTCCGAGGAATGGACGACGCCCGGACAGGGGTACATGTCCTCTCCGGTGGTCATCGGCCACCATGCGTATCTCCATCTTGGCAACGGTCGGCTCTGCTGTGTGGATCTGAAGGAAGGCAAGGAACTGTGGCGCAGCAAGCCGCTTGGAGAGTACTGGAGCATGGTTTCCAACGGCAATCGAATCCTGGCGCTGAATCAAAACGGGGAATTGCTGTTGATGGCAGCGAACCCGAAGAAGTTTCGTCTCCTCGATCGCCGCGAAGTTGCTGAAGCCGAGTCATGGGCACACCTAGCCGTCTGCGGTGATGAGCTGTTCGTGCGCGATCTTCAGGGCCTGACTGCGTTTCGCTGGGAGAATCGGCCGGCAGCGGTCGATGGCAAATCGCCATAGCCGTGAATGACGTCGGAGATCGAGATGGACGAACGTGTGGCGGCAGAAGGATCCGGGGAGGATGATCGGCCTTGTGTGCTGGTCACGGGAGCGACCGGCTACATCGGCGGGCGCCTGGTGCCGCGGTTGATCCGCGCCGGATACCGTGTTCGGTGTCTGGTGCGCTCGGCGCGAAAGCTAGCCGCGCGGCAGTGGGCCAACGGCCCCGCCGCCGAGATCATCGAAGCGGATCTGGGCGACCCTGAAAAGTTGCGACAGGCAATGCGCGGCTGCGATGCCGCTTATTATCTGATCCACTCCATGATGTCGGCGGGGGCGAACTATCGGGCACATGATCGCCTGCTCGCCACTCGCTTTGCAAAGGCCGCCCATCAGGCCGGAATTCGACGCATCATCTACCTCGGCGGGCTCGGAGAAACCGGTGAAGGATTGAGCGAGCATTTGACCTCCCGCAGAGAAGTGGAAGCGGCGCTGGCATCGACCAGGGTGCCTGTTACAGTCTTCCGGGCCGCGATGATCATCGGGTCGGGCTCGGCTTCCTTTGAAATCCTTCGCTATCTTGTGGAGCGGCTGCCGGTCATGGTGACGCCGCGGTGGGTGAGTACGCAGTGTCAGCCGATTGCCGTGCGCGATGTGCTGCATTACCTGGTTGTTTGTCTTGAGCAGCCCGAGAGCATCGGTCGGACGCTGGACATCGGCGGGCCGGATGTCCTGACCTACCGTGAATTGATGGACGTCATGGCCGAGGCCATGAAACAGAAAAAGCGGATCGTGATTCCAGTGCCGGTCCTGACGCCACGGCTCAGTTCATTGTGGATTCACCTCGTTACGCCGATCAGCCATCGTATCGCGCGGCCGCTGGCGGAGGGCCTTCGAAACCGGGTTGTCTGCCGCAATGAGGATGCAGCCCGACTCATGCCGCACGAATGTCTCGGCGTGCGCGAGGCAATCGACGCAGCGCTCGGCAGGTTTACAACGAGCGAAGTTGAGACGACGTGGTCGGACGCAGGGCCGATTCCCGGTGATCCGGACTGGGCGGGTGGCCGCACCTTCGTCGATCGGCGCTGCATGCGCGTTTCCGCAAGCCAGGCAGCGCTCTTCGCTGCGGTATGTCGCATCGGCGGGCGGAACGGCTACTACACGGGCGACGGTCTCTGGCGGCTGCGCGGCATCCTCGACCGATTCGTCGGTGGGCCAGGACTTCGCCGCGGACGTCGGCATCCCGAGAAGCTGTCCTTCGGCGAGGCGCTGGACTTCTGGCGCGTCACGGCGATCGAGGAGGGGCGACGGCTGGAATTGCGCGCGGAGATGTGGCTGCCAGGTGAAGCGACGCTGGAGTTCGAGATCCGCCCGGAAGGGAATGGAAGCGTGCTGACTCAGACGGCTCGCTTTAAGCCGCACGGTCTGGCCGGTGTGGCTTACTGGTATGCGGTGGCTCCGCTGCATGGCATCGTGTTTAACGGTCTCTTGCGCGGCATTGCCGGCACGGCAGGAGCGACGGCATCTCCGCTGGATGCGCCGCCCGATCTGTCCTGCACGCTCGTGGGGGGGCGACCCTGATGGTTCGCTTTGGGGTGTGCTGCTGCTTTCGCGACGTGGTAATTCGATTTCGTACCACGACGGCCGCCGCGATGCTACGGCTGCCACGGGCGACGCGACTCGAGCGCCTAGCGGAGCTGGCCCTCGCAAATGCAGCGGCGCTTCGCGAGGCCATTCGTTATTGCGCGTCGCAGGGCATCGGTTGTTTTCGAATCAACAGTCAGATTCTGCCGCTTCTGACGCACCCCGAAGCGGGCTACGCCGCCAGCGACTTGCCGGATGCGGAGTCGATCGTTGCGGCCTTCGTTGCCTGCGGACGTACGGCGGCACGGGCCGGCGTACGGCTGACCTTTCATCCCGACCAGTTCGTGGTACTCAGCAGCCCGAAGGAGCAGGTGATCAGAAACTCGATCGCAGAGCTTGAATATCAGGCGATGGTCGCAGACTGGGTCGGCGCTGACGTGATAACTCTGCACGGAGGAGGAGCATATGGTGACAAAATATCGGCACTCGATCGGTTGCGGCGAAATCTGAGCAGTCTTTCCGCTGGCGCCCGAAGCCGAATCGCCCTGGAAAACGATGACCGAGTCTTTACGCCCACTGATTTACTTCCGTTGTGCGGGTCCGAGGGGGTGCCGTTCGTCTATGACGTGCATCACCATCGCTGCCTCCCGGACGGCCTGTCGACGGATGAGGTTACAAGGCGGAGCATCGCGACGTGGAATCGTGAACCGCTTTTTCATGTGTCCAGCCCTCAGGGCGGGTGGCGTGCGGCCAACCCGCGCGTACACGCCGACTTTGTCCGAGTTTCGGATTTTCCGGAATGTTGGAAAGTGCTGCAGGTGACTGTCGAAGTAGAAGCCAGGGCAAAGGAGGCCGCCGTGCTACGCCTGATGGGGGCTGTAGCGGCGAGGCCCTCTGTCGCCGCGGGTCCCCGAGCGACACGCACGACAGCGGGGGGGTTGGCATGAAGGTCTATACGCTGTTACAGACACAGCGAATCCCGCGGCCGATCGGAGAGGTGTTTGACTTCTTCTCGGATGCCTCGAATCTCGATCTGCTCACGCCGGCCTGGCTGCATTTTGAGATTCGCACGCCGACCCCGATCGAGATGCGTATCGGCACACAGATCGCATACACCATACGATGGTACGGTGTGCCGATCTCGTGGCTGACCGAGATCATCGACTGGCAGCCCGGACGGCAATTCGTCGACACGCAGGTGCGCGGACCCTATCGCCTGTGGCATCATACGCATCGCTTTGAAGCGGACGGCGGAGAGACAGTCATGGAAGACATGGTGCGTTATGCGTTGCCGCTCGGGCTGATCGGCCGTATTGCACATGCGATGGTCGTTCAGCGGGACATTCGAACGATATTTGAATTTCGCGCGGAGAAGATTCGCGGGCTGATGGGATCCCAGTCGTGATGCGTCAGACGTCCAGGTCTTTGACGTGGATCGCGTTGGTCTCAATGAAGCCGCGGCGCACTTCGACGTCGTCGCCCATGAGAATCGAGAAGATGCGGTCGGCGGAGCGCCAGTCGACTTCCATCTGCTCCTGGTCTTCGCGCCCGGCCTCGCTGATGACCACCTGAAGCAGTTGGCGCCGCGCGGGGTCGAGCGTCGTTTCCCAGAGTTCGTCCGGGTTCATCTCGCCCAGGCCCTTGAAGCGCTTGATTGTGGCGCCGTGCTGGCCGAGCTTGCGAACGCCGTCGGCCACGCCAGCGAGATTGTCCAACTCGACCGGGTCGTGGCCACTGGTCATCAACAGGTACTTCGCCGGCGTCAGTTCGCCGGTAATCAGCTCCTCACGGCGGGCGAAATAATCTTCCAATGCAAGGTGATGTTCATCGAGCCATGCGATTGCCTTTTCCAGGCGGCGACATTCCGAGAGTTCATATCGCACGAGCTGTGCTGGTGCGCCGTCTTCCTCCGTGGCAGCGGGCAGACTGACGCCGCCTTCGACGACTTCGACTGCACCGAGCTTTTCCTGCATCTCTCGACGGAAGCGATTGAAGCTGTCCTCGTCGCTGAAATAGTGTTCTTCGTTCTTCAGCACGGCACGCAGACGCGGCAGGCCGGACGACTTGCCGCCGCGGTGGCGCTTGAGGAAATCCTGGAAGTCGATACCTCGTCGCTGGAAGACGCGCTGGATGTAGGCCATGTCATCCAGAACGCGAACAAGCGCGCGCAGGTCGTCGCCTTCGAGAAATCGCTCTTTGCCGGTTACTTTGCCCGATGCGTCCAACTCGCGGACCGCCAGCTTCGTGCCGTCGAGACCCCAATCGGTGAGTTTGCCATCGAGCACGGTGTCGTTGAGTACGAACTCAGATTTCTTGCCGCGCTTGAGAAGATAGAGCGGCGGCTGAGCGATGTACATGTAGCCGGTGTCGATCAATGCCCGCATGTGGCGGAAGAAGAACGTGAGCAAAAGCGTGCGGATATGGCTGCCGTCCACGTCAGCGTCGGTCATGATGATGATCTTGCCGTAGCGGCACTTGGTGGCGTCGAAGTCTTCGGAACCGGGCACGCCGCAGCCCAAGGCGCCGATGATCGTTTTGATTTCCTCGTGGGAGAGGATTTTGTCCATGCGCGACTTTTCGACGTTGAGAATCTTACCCTTGAGCGGGAGGATGGCCTGCGTCAGGGAATCGCGCCCCTGCTTGGCCGAGCCGCCTGCCGAATCGCCCTCGACGAGGAACAACTCTGATTCCTGAGGGTCCTTGCTGCGACAGTCCCAGAGCTTGCCGGGAAGATTGCCGCTGGACAGGGCGCTCTTTCGCGTCGCCTCGCGGGCCTTGCGGGCGGCTTCACGGGCTGCGGCCGCGGCGATGCCCTTGTTAACGACACGCTTCGCGTCGCCGGGATTCTCTTCAAGCCAGTTGCCGAGCTGCTCGTTGACCACCGTTTGTACAAATGACTCGACCTCCGCATTCATGAGGCGGTCTTTGGTCTGACCCTGGAAGTCGGGTTCGCGAACCTGCGCCGAGACGACGGCGGTGAGCCCCTCGCGCCAGTCTTCTCCCTTGATCTGGAGGTCGCCCTTGAGCAGGTTGCTTTTGCGGGCGTAGGCATTGAGTGTGCGGGTCAGGGCTGTCTGAAAACCGGACAGGTGGGTGCCTCCGTCGCGGTTTTTGATGTTGTTGGCAAAGGCGAGGATATTCTCGTTGTAGCTGTTGTTGAACTGGAAGGCGATCTTGCAGCCGACGCCTTTTTCTTCGTCGCGGCCGGCGAGCACCTGTACCTTGTGCAGGCCCTCCTTGCCCTCGTTCATGTGGGCGACGAATTCGCGCAGGCCGTCGCTGTAGCAGAATTCGTCGTTCTTGCCGCTGCGCTCGTCGATGAAGTTGATCCGCAGGCCTTCGTTGAGATAGGCCAGCTCACGCAACCGCGTTGAGAGAATCTCGGTTCGGAAATTCGTATCAGCGAAGATTTCGCCATCGGGCATGAACTCGACGCGCGTGCCGGTGCGCGAGGTCTCGCCGATGATCTCCAGATCTTTGACCGGCTTGCCGCGCTCGAAGCGCATCGTGTAGACCTTGCCGCCGCGCTGTACTTCGACGACGAGCCATTCGGACAGAGCATTGACCACGCTGACACCGACACCGTGCAGGCCGCCGCTCATCACATAGGAATCGCGGTCGAACTTGCCGCCGGCATGCAGGACGGTCAGCACGATTTCGAGGGAACTCTTGCCGTCAAGCAGGGGGTTGTCAGGCAGGTGCTTGGGCTCGACCGGGATGCCGCGGCCGTCGTCGGTGACCGTGCAGCTACCGTCGGCATTGATTTTGACCACAATGTTCTTGCAGTAGCCGGCGAGGGCCTCATCCACTGCGTTGTCCACGACTTCCCACACCAGGTGGTGAAGGCCGTGGAGCTGGGTGTCGCCGATGTACATCGAGGGCCGCTTGCGGACGGCCTCCATGCCTTCGAGCACGCGGATACTGTCGGCGCCGTACTCTGTGCCGGGATGCGCCGGTTCAGCTTCTCTGCGCAGTACTTCCACCGCGCCGTCAGAATGGGAGCCCGTGGAAGGTGCGGTCATGTGTGCTGGCCTCGTGGTCTCATGCGACTTCCGGTCGTCACGGTCTTCTGGTCGGTGGTTCGACCCAGTTGATAATCAATCCGAACAACTTCGCTCGAGCCCAGCTCGGCATTGATGGCGTTGAGAAGAATGCCATTGAGCTGGCGTTCCAGAACATATCGCGTTGCGGCACTGTCGACCCGAATCTGAAGCCGACCTGCCCGGAAGGTCTCGACCTTTGCAGAATCCGCGTATTGAGCAGGGAGGACGCGCTGCCACGCGGCATCCACCCGTCGGGTGGCAGCATCCCGGGCCGTGGCCGATTCGGGCCAGGCCGTGGCGGTAAGTTCCCCCAGCGTCGCGGGAAGCCGACGGCGGGCACGCTCACAATTATAGCGCTGCCAGAAGACCGATTGCAGGACGCGCGACGCCCCCGCCAGTCCGGCTGACGCGAGAATCTCCTGTCGCTGTGTTCTTCTGGTTGAGTTTCTTTGAGACATCCCAGCCGATCGGAAAAGCCGCTTGCGGACGGGCCTGCGTTCGCTGCGGTCAGGTCAGACTTACCGGCATCACCACATACTGATAGACCGGGCCGCTGCGGATCAGGCCGGGCCGCGCCGGTTCCTTGAGTTCCAGCGTCAGGTTCTCGCCGCAGACCTTGAGGGCATCCTGCAGGAACTCGGGATTGAACCCGATCGTGATCGGGCTGCCGGTGTATTCGATACCAGAGAGCTTAACCACGGCTTCGCCCTGTTCATGGGCCTTACCGGAGATCACCATGCCTTCGGGGCCGATGGCGATGCGAATACCCTTGGAATCAACCGTGGACAGCACGGCGGAGCGCCGAACCGCGCTGAGGAACTCGTCTGTCTTCAGCGTTATCTTCTTATCGTTGTCTCGTGGGATCACGTCTTCGTACTTTGGAAAATGTCCCTCGACGAGGACGCTGCTGAGCTCGGCCTGTTCGGTCCGCATGTGGACCTGATTGGCAGAGATCTTTACATTCATTACTTCGTCCCCGCCGAAATGCAGCCGCCCGAGCAGGGCCAGGGCCTTGGCCGGCACGATGGCCTGGAGGTCATCGCCGACGGATTTTTCGAGCGAAGCCGCTGACATCGCAAGCCGGCGGCCGTCGGTAGCAACAAGCTGCAGCGTTTTACCCTTCTTTTGCCAGAGGACGCCGTTGATCGCATAGCGCGTATTCTCGCGCGCTGCGGCGAAGAGAGTATGCTCGACTGCATCCCGCAAGGGGGCGACTTTCACCGAAAAGTCCGCGTCTCCTTCGAGATCAGGAACAGGAGGAAACTCGCGCACGCTCTGACCGATCACTGTAAAGTGGCTGTCGGCCCCGCGGATGTGAAGGGTGTCCTCATCCGACTCGAAAGACATGGTCTCGTCGGCGGATTCGCGGACGATAGCGAGCAGGCGCTCACAACTGACGAGGGTCTCGCCGGGCTTGGTGACGTCGACCTGGCGGATGTGATACCGCAGGCCGACTTCCTGGTCATACGCCGTGAGTGTGACCAGGTTCTTGGTGCCCGTGATCCGAACACACTGGAGAATTGGCTTGGTCGAGCGCGCCGTCGCCACCGCGGAGGCCGCAGAGAGACCTTCCAGAAGCGCGAGCCGATCACAAATGAACTTCATAGCAACGCCTCAACAAGTACAGAAAAGACATCACACCTGATGACTGTTACGTCTACTCTTCTATCCAAGTAATAGACAATCACAGTCCTTCGTATGCCCTGTCAATCCCGAGCGCATCCGAGGCCGGATAACGCAGGTTTTGACGGGCATTGATGATACCGCAGACTGCCGGCGGCGTCTATCTGGACAACCTGTCGAATCCCCTGTGAGCCGGTCGCTTTGCGTGGACGGAACTGACAGTTTGTCGGGCAGGTCGAAAATCTCCACGAGCCAACCTCGTTCCTCGACGCAGGTTATTCACGGCAACTAACAGTCGCTGGTCAACCTGCTCGCTGGAGGGCTTGTTCCATTTCTTCGATTCGACGACGGAAGTTGGAATCTTCCTCGCGCATCCGAGTGATGAGTTTGTTGGCATGCAGCACGGTGGTGTGGTCCCGGCCGCCGAAGAACCCGCCGATTTCCTCGAGACTGTGACTTGTGCATTGCCGGGCGAGGTACATGCAGATCTGGCGTGGCAGGGCGATTGAGCGACTGCGGCGGCGGCCCTGGAGGTCGGAGAGCTTCACATCAAACCGTTCCGTGACCACGGTCATGATGTCCTGAACGCGGATCGGCCGGCGGGCGCCCTGAATCTCCCCGCCCAGGACCATTCTGGAGAGAACCAGATCGATCGGCTTTTCTTCGAGGGCTGCGGCACTGTGCAGGCGGTTGAGAGCACCTTCCAGCTCGCGCGCGTTCGAGGTGATGGTGGAGGCGACGTACATCGCCACTTCCTCCGGAAGCTCGATACCGCGCATTCGCATTTTTTTCTGAATGATGGCCAGTCGCGTCTCCAGGCAGGGCGGATCAATTCGAGAAACAAGGCCCCACTTGAAGCGGCTTACCAGACGCTCCTCAAGCTGTGGAATCTCAGAGGGAGAGCAATCGGCAGTGAGCACGATCTGCTTGTGCATCTGGTAGAGGGTGTTGAACGTGTGGAAGAATTCTTCCTGCGTGCCATCGCGGCCGGAGAGGAACTGCACGTCGTCCACCATCAGGACGTCGGCGTGTCGGTAGCGGTAACGAAAGCCGTTCAACAGGCCACGCTCGACCGCTTCAATGAACTGATTAACGAATGTCTCGCAGGACATGTAGACAATGCGCGTGCCCGGGGAATGATCGAGCACACGGTGGCAGATTGCCTGGAGCATGTGGGTCTTGCCGAGGCCTGCGCTGCCGTGGATGAAAAGCGGGTTGTAGGTGGTTCCCGGTGACTGGCTGACAGCCGTGCAACTTGCGTGAGCCATGCGGTTGCAAGGGCCGACGACGAAGTTTTCAAAGGTGTAGTCGCTGTTGAGCCGCAGCCCGGGGCCGGCGAATTCCTCAGACCCGGCAACGTTTCGCGGGGCATAGCCGGCAGATTCGAGGGTTTCGCCATTGGCGGCTTCGAATCGGACCGAGACCAGCCGACCCGTCGCGGCCTGCGCGGCCTCGACGAACGGCCTCATGCAGTGTTCAACGAGGTAGCTCAGTTGGGCCGCATTGGCAGCCAGGACCGTCAAAACGCCGCTGTTCAGAGAGCCCGACCGCAGCTGTGAAAACCATCCGCGCGAGATAGCAGGATGATGGGTGCGCACGTGGCCCAGAATGTCCGCCCAGACACTCTCACTCAGCTCGTTCATGGATGTCGCTCGACACGCCGGGGCGCGTACGCTACAGAACGCGAAGCGCCGGGCGGGATAATATCGTAAGTCGTTATTTTATAAACAATAATGGATCAGAACCGATCCAGCTCCTACGGACAGCATATTAACGTTTTGCGAAGCCCGGGACAATGCCGAACTGATGTGAATTGTGGATAAAATGTTCCTGCGTGGTGGGAATCTTACGTAAGCTTCGTGCGCGGTTTAAGATATCGACCGAGATTAATTTTTCTTGTCGCCTTGGTATCGCATCCGCCAAGAATGATATGCGGGACTATAGCCGGGTGGGGCGAGTCAGCTTGCAACTCTTTGGTTTCCATGTACAATGCTCTGTTCGGCGCGGCGATGGCGCATTCAGGGCAGACCCCGTATCATGCACTTTTACACGAGCGTTTGAAAGCGAGTCTTCAGAAATGACCGGTGGGCGGTGCGGCTGCGTCGAGACCGGTCCCTGACCGAAGGAATACGACACGATCATGGAAATGACGGCAGATCTCGCAGCGATTCTCGACAAACCCGAATTCGATGTGGAATCCTACAAACAGGTCAAGGAAGCTGCGTTCGCGACGAGCGAGTCGCTGAACCGATTCGTCGAGCTGCTTTCCAGACTCCAGCGATCTGCGGAGTCGGGCGGATCCCAGGGTGCCGCGCAGGCGATCAAGCTCGGCCTCGGTTACTTGTTGATCGGTGACACATCGCAGGCACTCGACTGGCTGGAAAAGGCCGGGCCGTCAGCCCTGCGTGAGTTTCACATCGGCATCGCCCTTCGAGATCTGCGGCGCTACAGCGATGCTGCGACGCGCTTCGAGGCGGCAGTCGGCAAAGGGTGGGATCGGCTGGATTGCGACTGCCAGCGCGCCGAGTGTCTCTTGCTTTCCGGTGATATCGACGGCGCATCGCGCCTGCTCGATGCCCACCGAGCCGCGGGAGCTTCCTCTGCCATCTGGCAATATGCCCGCGGACGCGTGCTTCATGAGCAGGGCCAGTTGGATGCTGCGATCGAGGCCTACGAGGCCGCGCTGGCCATTGACTGCGATCATGCGCTGGCGATGTTCCACCTTGCGTATCTGCTTGACCTGCACGGCAGCGATGAGCGGGCGCGAGAGCTTTACTACCGCTGCACGGAGCTGCCATTTGTACACAGTCATGCGTTGATGAATCTTGCCGTGATCCTTGAGGATCGTGCGGAGTATGAGAAGGCCACGGCCTGCCTGCGGCGCGTGCTGGCGGTCAATCCGAACAACGCCCGGGCGCGGCTGTATCTGAAGGATGTCCTGGCGGCCCAGAACATGTACATTGATGAGGTGCAGCTCAAGGCCCAGGAGAAGCGTGACGCGGTCATGGATATCCCGGTGACGGACTTCGAGCTTTCCGTCCGCAGCCGGAACTGCCTTAAGAAGATGAACATCAACACCCTGGGCGACCTCCTGCGGATCACCGAGGCGGAGCTGTTGTCCTACAAGAACTTCGGCGAGACGAGTCTTCGAGAGATCAAGGCCATGCTTGCCCAGAAAGGGCTCTCGCTGGGCCAGAATGCCGATCGCAGGGAGGTCGTTTCGTCCGGCGAGCCGATCGAGGCCGCAGCCATGTTTCCGGATGCGAACCCCGAACTTCTTTCGCGGCCGGTGACGGCGCTGGAGTTGTCCGTCCGATCTCGAAAGTGCCTGCAACGATTGGGGATCAATACCGTTGGCGAGCTGGCGGCGCGTTCGGAACAGGAGCTTCTCGAATCGCGAAATTTCGGCCAGACTTCGTTGAAGGAAATCAAGAGCCAGCTTGCTTCTCTGGGGCTTGGTCTTCGCGGCGGAAATTAGATCGCCGGTGTAGATACGGCATTTCTCGATCTCTCCCAACGTTTTTTTCGTGCCCGGGTAGCGCCGGAACGGATGAATACTTCAATCTTCGGCCTGAAAATGCTGATTTCTCGCGGTCGCGGGCGGTCGGTTACAATTCCCCGACAGGGCGGACCGTGTGCGATGTCGTGAAATGCCGCCCCTGCGCCCATTGGAGAACACCATGACTGCCGTAGCACCGAAGTCCGCCGAGACCCCCAGCGCATTCGATTATTTCAATGTTCGCACGCTTCTGAGCGAGGACGAGATCGCGATCCAGGAGGCAGTGGCGCGCTTCGTCGACGAGCGCGTGCTGCCGATCATCCCGCAGGCGTTCGAAGACCATCGCTTCCCGAAGGAGCTGGTGCCGGAACTCGCCGCGATGGGGCTGCTGGGTTGCAACATCGAGGGCTATGACTGCGCCGGGCTGAACAACGTCTGCTACGGGCTGATCTGCCAGGAGCTGGAGCGAGGCGACAGCGGCGTGCGGAGTTTTGTCAGCGTACAGGGCAGCTTGTGCATGTATCCGATACTGGCATATGGCAGCGAGGAGCAGCGGACGAAGTATCTGCCGCGGATGGCCAAGGGCGAGTGCATTGGCTGCTTCGGGCTGACCGAGCCGGACGGCGGCAGCGATCCCGGCACGATGAAGACGCACGCCGTCAAGAAGGGCGGCGACTGGGTGATCAATGGGGCGAAGATGTGGATCACCAACGGCACGATCGCAGATATCGCGATCGTGTGGGCGAGCACCGATCAGGGGATCATGGGATTTATCGTCGAGAAGGGCACGCCGGGCTATACCGCACGGGATATTCTGAGGAAGTTTTCATTGCGTGCGAGCGTGACCAGCGAGCTTTTCCTCGACAATGTGCGGGTGCCGGAGAGCCAGCGGCTGCCGAACGTCGTGGGCTTGAAAGGGCCGCTGGGGTGTCTGACGCAGGCGCGCTACGGCATCGCATGGGGCGCGATCGGCTCGGCGATTGCGAGCTTCAAGGAGGCGCTGGAGTTCGCGAAGATTCGCGTGGTCTTCGGGCGACCTATCGCCCATACACAGACGATCCAGCGGCGGCTGGCCGACATGGCCCGGCGGATCACCACGGGGCAACTGCTGGCGTTGCAGCTTGGTCGGCTCAAGGATGCGGGCACGATGCACCACAGCCAGGTGAGCATGGCGAAGTGGAACAACGTGCGGATGGGGCTCGATGTGGCCCGCGACGCCAGAGACATCCTCGGCGCGGGAGGGATTTCGATCGAATGCAGCCCCATCCGGCACATGCTGAACCTGGAGAGCGTTATCACCTACGAGGGGACGGAGACGATCCACGAACTGATCGTCGGACGGGAGCTGACTGGGCACGCGGCGTTTTGAGTGGAAGTGCCATAAAAATGTGTGATTGAATGCAAAAGCCCGTGGCGGGCATGCCACGGGCTTTGTTTTTGCAACGACGATGTACCGGGCGGCTGTTCATCAATGCGAGTCGCCGCGTCGCGGAACTGCGATGAACAAACCTCACCCGCGAGGCGGACCGCCGCCACCGCCGCCGAAGGGGCCGCGTCCACCGGGGCCGCCGCCGGGCGGGCCAGGGGGCTGGATGCCGCGCTTTTCCATCTGCTTTCGCATCGCGCCGAAATAAGCCATGCGCTGGGCGGTCTCGTTCGGGTTCCGGGTTTCGGAACGCTCCTTGCGCTCCTCACGACTGGCGGATCGCATCCGCTCGCGCCATCGCTCGCGGCGCTCTTCGCGCTCCTTCTCTATCTCTTCCTCTGTCTTGCCTTCGTCGCGCGCCTTACGATCATCCTCATCGCGGCGGCCATCCATCATTTTCCTCCACTTTTCCATGTCATCGATGTGGCGGTTGAGGATGTCTTCGCGGCGCTCGGGATCGGCCTCGAAGTATTCGTTGACCCGTGCGCGCATCTCGCTTTCCCACATCTCGCGCATGCTCTCGCCGAGCTTCTCACGCTCCTCGTCGGAGATGTCTTCGCGGCGCATCTGCTCACGCAGCTTCTCTACCGCCTCGAAGCGATCTTCCAGTGAGGCATCCCTCGGGATATTGATCGCGACCTGCTCTTCGGGCTGGTGCAGGAGGTGCGAGGCCACCACCCAGCCACCGCCAAGCAACACGGCGAAGGCGACGCCGCCGATGATCCATGGTTTTCGATTGGTTGCTGACTCGCTCATCACTTGTGTCTCCCTGTCTTATTCAAAGTCGGTGACGTGTCCATCATTGTAGACATATCGGCGGGCGCCTTCAGAGCCGCCCTTGCCGTGGAAATTATCATAATCGCGAAAGATCCAGACGGTGTTCTCCGCGGGGCGGCGGCCCATGAACTCCTGAATGCGCTTCAGTGCTGATTCCATCGTCTGGCCGCCAAGCAGGTGGGCGCGGTACTCGTAGCTGCTCTTTTCAGTCTCGAAGTACGATTTGCCGATGTTCGGAACCGTGCGCTCCATCTGGCCCTGGTCCATCGGGCAGGCGAACACCTTCGGGTCGGCCGAGTGCGGCGCCAGAAGGTCGGCGATGAAAATGGTTTCGCCCGACGGAACCGGGAAGGCGTCCATCGAGGGCATGAAGGAGGCGAACGGGTAGACATCGTTGTTCGCATCCAGATAGGAGCGCATGGCCATGTTGACCTGTCGCAGGTTGCTGCTGCATGCGGTACGCACGCCGCGGGCCCTGGCGGTGCTCAGGGCGGGAAGCAGGATGCCGATGAGTGTCGCGATGATGGCGATGGCGACGAGCAATTCGATCAGGGTGAATGCCCGCCATGCAGGGGGTTTCGCGCGGCGGCCGGATAGCGTCAGATTGCGTGGTTCGCAGGTCATGGTGCAGGGTCGTGGCGATCGGTCTGGCCTTCGGGCCGGCTGCATTATAACGGAAGGCCGGCCGCGATCTTTCGCGGGCTGTCCTGCCGGCCTGGCGCAGGGGCCCCACTGCCAAACGCCCTGCGGGGCGGGCTATTGCGTGCCCGGTTTATCTGCATGGCGGTCCCGCCAAAGGCCGCAGAGCAGGGCTCCGACGACCAAGCCGATGATAAAGCCGTGTTTGACACCGAAAGCGATGGCGCCGACGAGCAGGACGATCATGAACTGTCGGGGTTCGGCTGCGGTGTCGCGGATGAGCGCCATCAGGGCAACGGCCTCGAAGAGCAGGATCACGCCGAGAACCGGCAGCGGGTAGGCGGTGACCAGCGCCCCCACAGAGCTGCCGAAGGCGAGCCCGATGACGATGTAGGCGAGGCCGTAGATGATGACGGAGCCGCCGGTTCGCGCGCCGAAAGCGTAGTGGCCGGCGAGACCGCCACAGCCGTGGCATACGGGGATGCCGCCGAATACGCTGGCGAAGGTGTTCGCCACGCCATAGGTGAGGCCAATGCGCTTCACACTGATGGCTCGATCGGGGAACAGATCGCGCAGGGTCTGATTGGTGGCGATGACGGCGTTTGAGAGAGAAAGCGGCAGTTGCGGCAGCGCGAGGACGAGCAGGCCTGTCCAGAATGCATCGAGCGTGGGGATGCGGAACTCGGGGACGGTGAGGGTTGAGGCGAATTGCACGTCGGCCCAGTCGATCGTGAGCAGCGCTGCATAAACGAGGCCGACGGCGATGACGACCAGCGCGGCGGGCACATGGCGGTTGTCGCGAAGCAAAATCACCACGACAAAACAAATTGCCGCCAGCGCGTAGCCGCTGACCCCCAGCGAGGGGACGTATTCTTTCAGGGCCAATGAGGCGAGACTCAATCCGAGGCCGAGTTGGATACCGCGGACGGCGGCGCGGGGGATGACGCGCGCCAGCCAGGTGAGCGCGCCGCTGATGCTCAGCGCCAGCATCATGGCAGCGATGGCGAGGCCTCCGCCGAAGATCACGTCTCCGGTGATTTTCTGGGTAATGATCAGGACCGCCATGGCCTTGAGCGGCTGCATCGGCATGGGCAGGCCATAGATGAGGCCGGTGAGTACCTGGAGCAGGCCGAAGACAATGAACACGGTCGCGCCGTCGAGATTCGCGGCGGCGATCATGGCGAGGATCAGCGGCAGGTCGGTGCCGATATCACCGAAGCTGCCCGCGAGTTCGTTACGGTCGAAGCGAATTCGGGGCGCGTGCGTCATGCGCCCAGCATTTCACTGACAAAGCGGGAAATGTCCAGCCCGTCGGCCGTGCCGCTGCCGTCAAGATCGGCCCGGATAGAGTCGGAGGCCTCTGAGTTGATCCCCAGCAGGATCTGAATGAATGCGTCAGCATCCGACACATCCACTTCGCAATCGCCGTTGAAGTCCGCCCGCAGCGCATTGGGCGTGCCGGGCCCCACGATAGCGACCTCGACATCCACCCCCGTCATGAACAGAGTCAGGGTGGCCGTGGCTGGCACCGGAGGTCCGGCGGCGTCGAAGCGGAAGTTGTACATCGTTCCCCAGCGGATGGCGTTCGCATTCGGGTTGAGCGGATACGGCTCGGTGGACCACCGGACAAGCCCGTCAGCATTCAGGAATTGCCACGGCTCGCTCGAGTAGTTCGGCGCGTTGGCTTCGGGAGCGTGGTTGCGAACGGCGTGGAAGCCGGCCGATGTCACCTCTGCACACGGCGTCGCGGGCACGGCAAATGCTCCGACGCCGGCGTCGTTATTCATGTTGTAAATTGCGAATTCGTAGTGATAGAGTCCCGCGGTGAGAGGAGAGACTTCGTACGCCACGATGATTCGGCCGTCAGAGCCCGGCGACGGATTGACCTCGATATGTGTCGCCGAAGACCACGCGTAGATTGCGGGCGCCTGCTGGATGGTGGAGCCCTGGGGCGAAAATGAGAAGACCCCGCTTTCAGACGGGCCTGATACCGCCACGATTCGATGGCCGACGTTGTTGAAGGAGTTGCCGGCGGCCGAGTCGTGCGGGGTGACTGCGTGCGACTCCAGCACATAGACAGCACCGGGAAAGGCCAGGTCGTCATCGTCGACCTGCAGCCGATGAGAAATCCCGTTATGTGAATGGCCCGCGTGGTTGTTGAGCGACGGCGGATACACACCGGTGAACGGGTTGACGTAGCCGCGCGATGACAGGTTTGATTGAGAAGCCGAGCTGGCTGCGCTGTGCGGGGTGGAGCAGCCCGGGCCGAGCGCGGGGCCGCAGAGCTCAGAGGGCGTGCATGCTGCGCAGGTGGCATTCTGCAGGGGGCAGTAGCTGTTGAACACCCACGACATGCCGATTTGTTCGAAGCGGGTGCTGCCGTCGACCACGCCCATGCGGTACATGTTCTGTGTGAAAAGAGGATGGGCGTTATCGGGCAGGCTTCCCCACGGCAGGGGAGCGGTGCCGGCGTTGTAGTGTGAAGTTCCGAACGAGACGCCGATGGTGCCGCTTCCGATTTCGCCGACACGACCGAACTGTGCGGGGGCAGTGATCTGGCAGAGGGCAATATCAGGGTCCGCCCGTGCCGGCGCCACGCATGCATTGAGCGCGATTATCGCGGCGGCGCAGATGTACGGCTTCTTCAACGACGACCTCCGCAACACGTCGGAGCCACGGCCGACCGATCGAATTGGATGAGCAACATCATAAAAGAACTCGCACCTCCTATCAACCCGCCCCTGCCCAATGTGCCGGCCAGATGCGCCCGAGCAAAAAGGCGGTTGTTGCTCGTTGCGATGACCTGGTGCGAGCGTGGAGATCAGTGTTCGACGGAGAAGACCTGCTCGGCGCGTTCGGCCGTGGCGGCGCGGATCAGCCAGCCCTGCATCTTTTCAAGATCTTCGCAGGCGCGGAGCTTCTCGCGTGCTTCTTCGTTGAGCATCACGCCGCGGGTCGAGAGCAGCGACTCGATGGCCTCCGCGGTTTTTTTGCGGCGCACCGCGTCGTCGTCCGTGACGACAGAGACCTCTTCTTCTTTTTCCTTCTCCGGCATGGCCAGTCGATCGCCCTCGGCCTTCGCGATGCGGTCGTACCACTCCTGCGGATAGCCCGGGTGCTTCGGCTTGCCGAATTCGTCGCGGACATTGCCGTCGACATACTTCCAGATGAGGTGTTCGCCGAGCTTCTTCCAGCGATGGACCGTCTCATCGCCCACGCCGACGGAGTAATCCGTCAGATAATCGGCAGCCAACTGCGGCGACTGCTTGTAGAGCGACATTGCGGCGGCATCAATCCTCGGCTGATCGGCGATGAACCGGCCTTCCAGTTCACGCTGGACGGCCTGCACATCTTTGATCATGTCGCGATAGCGCAGGTAGGAGTAGTTGGCGACGAAATTGAAGACCCAGAATGCCGAATCCCACGAGAATTCCCGGAAGGAGCCGGTGGCTTCGGCGAAGGCGTGCGGAACGCGCGCGATGCCGCAATACATCGGCACATAGACGGTGCTGTAGGTGTCGTCGACGCCGAACCAGAGGACACCGCCGATCGGGTCAGGCAGCCAGGCGCGAGACTGGGCGACGAATGAGAAGCCCGTCTGCTGAGTCGAGGTGGCGCGCTCGTGGAAGTATTCTTTGCCATTGACCTTCCAGGTAAGCGGACGCCAGCGATAAGGCAATACATACGGGCCGGCGCCGATGTCCTTTGTCATATCCAGTGGCGTGTCCTGGTAGTGGTCGCGCATCAATTCCATCACGTCGCGGACGGACAGTTTGCGATCCGGCTTGATCCACAGCGGCATCGGCTCGGCGCCCGGCTTGCCCATCGCCCAGTCAGCGGAAAGCTTCTGCGACGGCGCCGTACGGTGGAACATGCACCAGACGCGGGCATCGCAAAAACGCGCCCCGCCGAAGTCGATCGGGCAGTACGCGTCGGCGAAACTGAATTCCTCATCAGGCCCCTTGAAATAACCCTTCTCGCGGGCGAAGGAGATGACATCAGGCGCGTAGAGGGTGTTTTCAGGATCGTTCAGCGGGAACTTGCGCACGCGGGACTGGTTGGCATGGCCGCTGATGCAGCCGTCGGGGATTTTGCGTGCGACCCAGACGGCGCCCTTGCGCTTCGGCCCCTTGGAGATGATTTCAAAGATCCAGACTTCTTTCGGATCGGAGATGGAGAAGGACTCGCCCGAGCTGTAGTAGCCATATTCGGCCACAAGATCGGTGATGACCCTGATGGCTTCGCGGGCAGTCCTGGCGCGCTCCAGGGCGATGTACATGAGCGAGCCGTAGTCGAGGATGGCTTCGGGGTCTTGCAGTTCCTTGCGGCCGCCGAAAGTGGTTTCGCCGATGGCGACCTGGTGCTCGTTCATATTGCCCACGACGGCGAAGGTCTGCGGCGGCTGCGGAATTTCGCCGAGGTACTTGCCGGTGTCCCACTCGTATACCTTGCGCATCTCGCCGGGCAGATGCATCGCAGCGGGGATGCGGATGAGTGCGCCGTAGAACTCGTGGCTGTCGGCCGAGTAGGTGATGAAGACGGAGCCGTCGGTTGATGCGCCGGCGGTAACGATGAAATTGGTGCAGGCGCGGAGCGGAACCGCGGCGGAACTGGCAAGCAAGCCCAGGCAGATTGCGAGCGTGTTGTGGGAGATTCGCATGGGTTCGTTTCACTCCTTTCCGGAGTTCGATCAGGCCTTCTGTTCTTTGATTGCTGTGTTGATGGATTGTGGACGCCGGTGGCTCGCTATTCTCGCTCCGGAATCGGCTATGATACGAGCCGTCGGCTGGCACGCCAAGATGAAGGCGTGCGGCGGCCGCAGGCGCGCAGGGGGAGGAGATTCATGAACATTTCTCGTCGATTGCTGATCCTGTTGGTCTGGGCGACCGGCGGCTGCTGGAGCGCCCCGCCGCCGGACGGATCACTGAGGGCCTTGATTGTCTTTGGCGACAGCTTGTCGGATGTCGGCAACATCAGCGCGGAGTCGGCGATCGTGCCGCAGCCGCCCTATCACAACGGGCGATTTTCAAACGGCGATATCTGGGTCGAACTTTTCGCGCGGCACTTCGGGCTGGAAGCCAGGCCGAGTTACCTTGGCGGGACGAATTATGCGCAGGGGGCATCGGGCACCGGTCGCGGGTTGGCGAATTACGGCGGGCTGCCGCTTGGGCCGAATGTTCGCGAACAGGTGCTGCTGTATCGCGGCCGGCCGCTCGGCACAGAGCTTTTCATCGTCTGGGGCGGGGCGAACGACGTGTTCGATGTGCTTGCGGGCGCTTGCGAAATGACGCCGGCGCAGATGGCGGACAACGTCTATCTCGCCGTGGCGATGTTGTACGAGCGCGGCGGGCGGCAGTTTCTCGTGCCGAACCTTCCGGATATCGGCCTGGCACCGCGCTACCGCGATGGTGAGCGCGCTTCGCTGGCCACGCAGCTAAGCGGCGATTTCAATGCTCACCTGGCGGCGCGTCTCGACCAGCTCGATTCGCTCTCCGGAATCAGAATCTACCGGCTCGATGTATGGGCGCTGTTCAATGCGGCGATCGCCGATCCGCCTCCCGGCGTAACGAATCTGACGGAGCCCGCGTGGAGCGGAAGCTTTCTCGGCTATCTCGGCGGCGGGGAGCTGGTTGCCGATCCGGACGCATATTTATTCTGGGATTCCGTGCATCCCACGCGCGTGTCGCACGGATTGATCGCTGCGGCGGCGATCGATCTTGTGGAAAGCAGCTTCGCCCCGCCTGTGCAACGGCCGGAGCCGGTCGGTTTGTCTGGCATCGCGTTGCCGCCGCCGATTGACTTCTGGCTGACGTATTTTTCCCTGCTCTCACAGCCGTCGGATGCGCCGGACGAGTGCCGGTATTGAGTCGCAGCAATTCTGTGGCGCGCGATTCGCAATCGAGCGTCAAGGATCAAGCGGACTTGCCCGCGAGATGATCGGCCGGGCGATGATGGTGTCGCCTGTTTGCCACTGGTCCAACGGGCGGACCTCGTTGCAGAACGGACAGGGAATCTGTGCGTACAAGAGGCCGCAGGCGGGGCAGATGCCGCCGGTCGCAAACGGGTCGAAGCGTGCGCCGCATCGGCAGCCCCACGGCATGCCGACGGGCGGCGGCTCGTGACATGCGGGGCATGCAAGATAGCTGTGACGCGGCTGTCGCAGGAGCTTTGTGAGCGCGCGGGCGTGTTGCAGGCCGCGCCACGAATTGGAGACGCCAAAGATTGCGAGCACGATCAGCCAGGGATTTCCCCAGGTGATGGCGAGAACGATGATGCCGACGGCGCCGACCAGGCCGATCGACGCAGCGACGCCGAGACTTCGGGCGAATCCGATGAAATACCAGAGTATGGATTGGAGAATCTGCCCGCCGTCGAGAGGGTAGATGGGCATCATGTTGAAGACGAGCAGGACGATGTTGATGAGGGCAACCATTTCGAGGTATTGCAGCACATCGTTCGGTGCGTCAGCCCAGTAGAAGTGGCACACCGCTGCGGCGCCAAAAGTGAACGGCACGAGAGCGACATTGACCAGTGGGCCGGCGGCAATGCTCCAGAGCACGGCGCCGGGCCGGCGCGGCGGAGTGACATATGCAACGCCGCCCAGGGGCCAGAGGAGGATGCGATTGGCCTGGCCGCCGACGCTTCTGCAGGCCAGCGCGTGGCCAAATTCGTGAAGCAGAACAATGGCGAAGAGGGTCAGATACTCCGCGCCGCCCCAGAAGGGGGATTCGTAGATTTCGCTGCGGGTTCGAAGGGCGATGAGGGCGATGATCGCCCAGGACCAGTGCAGGAAAACGTCGATCCCACGAAAACGAAAGAGTCGAATCGCGCCGGGGAAGGTTGCCTGATTTGCGTCGGCGTTGGCCATTGGAGGGCATTATAGCCGTGCGTCGCGGGGCCGCTCGGGCCGTCATGGGATTTTGACGAACCCACTGCTCCGCGTTTACTTTGGCAGCATGTCTGCACCAGCGACTTTTAATCGTGCCGAGGTTGTTGATAAGAACTTCATCGCTTTTGTGAAGGGGTGGGAAGGGTCCACCGCCGCGCGCCCGGCACCGATGGATGCGCCGATCACGCCCGGGGCGACATGCAGCGGTCGCGACCTTGTTGAGCTGTTCGAGTCGCAGATGATCACGCGGCATCTGGACCTGATCGCCCGATGGCTGCGGGCCAGGAACGCCGCCTTTTACACGATCGGCTCGGCAGGGCACGAGGGCAACGCCGTCGTTGGGCGCATCACACGCCATACCGACCCGGCATTTTTGCACTATCGCAGCGGAGGGTTTTTCGTCGAGCGGTCACGCAAAGTTCCCGGGATGGACGTCATCTACGACGTGATTCTTTCGCAGGCGGCCAGCGCGGAGGACCCGATCGCGGGCGGGCGGCACAAGGTCTGGGGCTCGGTCCCCATGTGGATCCTGCCGCAGACCAGTACCATCGCCAGCCATTTGCCGAAGGCGGTCGGCACGGCGATCGGACTGACTCGGGCGCGGCACCTGCGCGGCTCGATCGTCGCAGCGGCAGAAGGCAGGATGCCACCGGTTCCGGACGACAGCATCGTGGTGTGCAGCTTCGGCGATGCGAGTACGAACCACTCCACGGCGCAGGGGGCCTTGAATGCGGCGGGCTGGGCCGCCTTTCAGAAGCTGCCGTGTCCGGTCCTGTTTGTGTGTGAAGACAACGGCATCGGCATATCCGTGCGGACGCCGCCGGGATGGGTGGAGGCGAATCTTCGTGCCCGGCCGGGGCTACACTACTTCCAGACGGACGGACTCGATCTGATTGAGTGTCATCGCGGTGTCACGGAGGCGGTGGGGTACTGTCGTGCGCACCGTGCGCCGGTCTTTCTGCACATGCGAACGGTGCGGATGCTCGGCCACGCGGGGACAGACTTTGAGCCGGCCTATCACACCATGGAGGAAATCGCGGCGGCCGAGGCGAAGGATCCGCTGCTGGCTTCGGCGCGGCTGGTCATGCAGCACGGGCTGATGTCGCCGGAGCAGGTTCTGGAGGAGTACGAGGCGATCCGGGAGCGAACACAAAAAGCGGCCGAGAAGGCGGTGACGCGGCCGCGGCTTTCATCGGCCGGTGAAGTGATGGCGCCACTCGCGCCGTACCGTGCCGAGAAGGTGAACGCGGAGGCGCGGCGGGCGGCGGATCACGCGCAGCGCGTGGACGTATTCGGGGGCGCGGCAAAGCTGCCGGAGAAGCTGGAGCCGCGGCACCTGGCGGTGCAGATCAACGCTGCGCTTCATGACCTGATGGCCAAGTATCCGGAGATGTGCGTCTTCGGAGAAGATGTGGCGCAAAAGGGGGGCGTGTATTACTGTACGGCGGGATTGTGGAAGAAGTTCAAGGCGGCCCGATGTTTCAACACACTGCTGGACGAGCAGACCATCCTCGGGCTGGCGCAGGGATTTGCGAATATGGGGCTGCTGCCGTTTCCGGAGATCCAGTACCTGGCCTATTACCACAACGCGTGCGATCAGATTCGCGGCGAGGCGTGTTCACTTCAGTTTTTCTCGAAGGATCAGTATCGCAATCCGATGGTCATGCGCATCGCCTCCCTGGCGTATCAAAAAGGATTCGGCGGACACTTTCACAACGACAACAGCATCACGGCGCTGCGCGACATTCCGTCACTGATCATCGCCTGTCCTTCGCGCGGGGACGACGCGGCAATGATGCTGCGGACGTGTGCGGCGCTGGCGAAGGTGGATGGCCGTGTGGTGGCGTTTCTCGAGCCGATCGCGCTGTACATGACGAAGGACCTGCACGAAGAGGGCGACGGCGGTTGGTTGTTTTCGTATCCACCTCCCGATGAGGCGATTCCACTGGGCGAGCCGCGCGTTTATTTTCCGAAGGCCGGCGACCTGGTGATTATCACCTTCGGCAATGGCGTGCACATGTCTCTGCGTGCCGCGAAGCGGCTGAAGGACGAACACGGCGTGGACGTGCGGATCGTCGATCTGCGCTGGCTCGCGCCGCTGAATGTCGACTCGATCGCGGAACACGCAGCCGCCTCCGGCAGGGTGCTCGTCGTCGATGAGGGGCGGCGCAGCGGCGGCATCAGCGAGGCGATCTTCACCGCGATCATCGAGGGTTGCGAGCGCCCGGTGAAGATGAAACGCGTCGTCGGTGAAGACACATATATTCCGCTCGGTCCGGCTGCAGATACCGTGCTTCCGTCTGTGGATCGGATTGTTGAAGCAGCGCGCAGCATCCTCTGACGACGGCCGCGCGAAAGCCCGTCAGCTTCGGTGCTACTTATCGGCAGCGATTTATCTGGTACAGACCGACCGACCGCCACAGGCGTCAAGTCTTCTCCGGTCACTACGACAAAATCGCGCACCCTGATTATGAATTCTTCGTCCATCTCGCACGCACTCAGCCAATTTGCTTGTCTGCTGAAGGCAAATCGTGTACCTTGAGTGGGAACGATACATTCAGCGCATACTCTCCCCCGGGGGGCATTTCCCAGCGAATGTCGGCAAGGGATTTATTTTATTGCGACAGGAGCACTGTCTCATGAAGAGATTTCGCACTTTGACTACAGCTTCTTTTTTTTCTCTGATCATCTGCGCGGCCGCATCGGCCGGCCCTACCTGGCAATACTACGCCGGTGGTGACGCGGGTTTTAACCTGCTATCGCTCAACGGATCGCTGGAGCGCGCCGTGACCGAGGGCCGCATTGGCAATAATGCGATGAGCGGAACCTGGGAGATGGCGATCTGGCAACAGGGCGGCGTGGGCACTCCCCAGACGACGGCGCAGAAGGCATGGACCAATGGCTCGGACGTCGGCTTCACGCTCGCATATGACGGCGTCGATACCATTACTTACACGATTGGCGGCACCTCGATTTCATGGAACAACCTGGCAGGCCCGTTTACGGACATCTTTATTCGCACGCGGTCGGCAACCGATTCATCCGTCTCGCTCACCGATCTGGATCTGGATGGTTTTTCCATCGGCAATCTTTCATCCAGCGGCAACGGCGTGGTGAACTACCTGCGCATCCAGAACAATTCTGCGAATTTCGGCGCTTTTGCGCTGACCGGCACGCAGAACTTCAGTTGGACCGGCGCACAGCCCTCGAATTCGGCGCTGGCCTACCAGATCAAGCTGACGAACGTGATTCCGGAGCCGGCGACGCTGGCGCTGGTGGCGGCAGGCGGCCTCGTGCTGCTGCGACGACGCCGACCAGGGGTTCACTGATCAAAACAGGCAGAATTAACCAGACGTAAGCGGGTGTTCGTCGCGATCATGCGACGAGCACTTGCATCTGCACGCTCAATCATCCCAGACGAGATTGCCCATCGCGTGCGGGTCGTAGCAGTATCTCGGCGCTCTGGCCCAATCAGAATATTCACCACGGATCGGTTCGAGCCGTGCCAGGTTCAATCCCCAGACGCCGCGACGCGATTGCGCCTCGGCCGTGCCGCGCCTCGAATCTTCCTGCATCAACGGCGAGATGGGAATCGCCAGCTCCGCCGTCCAGCCCTCTTCGTCGCGCGAGACCGAATACGCAGGACGGCGCCCCGGCCACGGGCGGACTTTGCCAGTTGGTGGCGTAACCGATACACCCCGCTCGAAGACCGGATCGCCGGTCGACTTGATGACGATGTGGTACATCTCGTCGGATCGGGTGGCGGTGCCGGTGGGGTCGAGCAGAATCTCCACAAGGTCGCCGCTGACCGGTCGCAGGTCTTCGTACTCGACGACGTTGCTCTCAACCGCCGGCCTCCCCCACGCTTCCGGCGGCGAAGCCGCGCGAATGCCAACAAAAAGCAGCTCTCCGTCATGGCAGAAGTAAGCGACGGTCTGGCTTTCCACCCTGGAGCGCGACGCACCCTGTGATGCACCGATCAGACGGAAATCGCCGGCGATGTTGGAAGCGCCGGGCGGCCAGTCGGAGAGATTGCCGTCGACGCGGATCGGCCGGTCGGTTCTGCGGGCTCGGGCGATGGCAAAGATGGCGTTTGCCTCCAGGGTGCCTGCGGGGCCGGCTTCGAGTCGTACGGGCTGAACATGGTGGCCGTCCAGATTTGTAAAGGGAAGCTGTCGCAGCGAGGCCGTCAATTGTCTGCGGGCCACCTGCATTTCGCGAAGCGGCCCGATCGTCGGTTCATCGCCGATCGGGACCATGGTGGGTGCAGCGGCACGAGGCGTGTCAAAGGAGAGTCGCCCCTGCAAGGGCGTACGCAACTCATTTCGCACCGCGACATCCACGGAGGCGATGTAGCCGGAGCCGCCCGGCCGCGGATCCGGTTTGATTCGAGCTGATTCAATCCACAGTTCGATGTGACGGGTCTGTTCGAGGAAGCGAGACCACGCCAGGTGCAGTGAGGCGCGTTCTTCTTCGGAACTGCGGCTCGCCCCCGCGGCAATTCCCCGTACCGCACCAGCTTCCTCGATGATGGCTGCTTCCGCTTCGGCGCAGAGTATCTGGCGGGCCATGTCCCAGATGGCGGGATCATCAACGCGCCGACCGGGCAGGCCGTCCTGGAAATTATCGCCGAATGCGTCCGCTGCGGAGGCCTTGATCAGTGAGCGCGAGAGAAGCCGGGCGGTCTCGGCGCGGCCCTCTTCAGTGAGTAGCTTGAGGTACTGGTATTCATGGAGACCCGTCTGAAGCTGCTTGAGCCGCGCCGATGGCACCGGTTCGTCAAGGCCGAAGAGTGAGCCGGGATAAATCAGCCATCCGTCCGTCGGATTGATGACGGCCAGCGGGCCCTGGTCGGCGAGCGATGCCGGCCAGTTCGTGGTCTGTTGCAGCCAGAGTGCTTCGTGGCCCAGGATGAAGGCCTGCCACGGAAGACTTCGCGTGTGTGTGAGCGGCGCCTCGACGGCGAGGGAACCCGAGAACGGCGGGCGATCCGGATTCAGCCAGGTTGCCTTGCCGCGGGACTGAAGCCGCGCGAGCGTCGCGGGATGTACGAAGCGTGCCGGCGTGGCCCAGATGTCGATTTCGTCCTCCAACTTTTCATGAATATGATCCAACCACCCGAAGGGGCGCATTGATTGTGGTATCAGCGTCGAAAGAATGGCCAGGCGGCCATCGGCCTTTCTGGTGATCCCACAGAGTCGGCGAAAATCAGCCAGTTCCTGTCGAGTCGGGTTGATACCGGCGGGCAGACTGTAATGAACGAAAACGCTTCGGCGGTCGGCTGGGCGGTTGCGGTCGAACCACCCGCGCTGCTCGAAGTGTGCGGCGGCTTGCACGAGGTATTCGCCCAGCACCTTCGCGTAGAGGGTGGAGTTCAGCCCGTCATAATGCAGCGGATTGGGCTGTAAAAGATCGACTGGCAGCGGCCATGCGAAGGCGGCACATCCATCGGTTGCGCGGGCCGTTGTCGTCACCGGCTCGGTGCCCGCATCTTCTTCCGCGGCAGATGGTGTGTCGCCAAGCCACTGGCCACAGATGGTGTCGTAGCTCTCCCAGTCCAACACTACGGCGCCATCGCGATCCTGCCAGAAGCGTGGCCGGAGTTCGTCGCAATAGGGCGACAGGCCGTGGGCGCGGAGCAGGTCGAATGTCTTGGTCGCGATTGCACGGCCTTCCGGACTCTCCACTGCCCTCATCACATCGCGTGGGTCCAGGCGCGTGTGAAACGCAATGAGCGGAGCCAGTTGCACGCTCGCCGGGACCGGCAGTGCGTGCTCAGGTCTCAGGTAGATATCGCGCACGAGCAGTTCGATCTGTGTCTGCACGCGGAGCCCATCGACATTGGCAAGCGTCAAGGTCGATTGGTAAGGTCCTGGTGCCGCATGAGGAGGGATGCTGATTTCCAGATAGATGACTTCGTTTCTCCCCGGGACGATGGAAACGGTCGCTGCGGCCGCAGGCGGCGGGCTTCGGCGGGCGGGGTTCGCGGTGTATTTTGCCAGCGGCAGCGGCACGAGGGCGTCGGGAAAGGATCGCGGCTCGCGAAGACCGTAGGAGCGGAGATACCAGTTGGGATAAGAATCGACGGTGACGGAATGATGTCGATAGGCGCGGATGTTTTCCCATGGGATGACGGCCTCGCCCGATATGAAATCGTCAACGAACAGCTCGACGCCGGAGATCGCGCCGGAGGTCGCGGCGATGACCAACTCCATTCCGACCGTTTCATTGACCGCCGCCTCGACCTGTAATCGATTGGATCGGCGGACGAAGTACGGGCTCTCATCGGGCGGGCGATCCTCCGGTGCGATTCGATGGGATGGGCCGGTTGCCCAGACAGTCGGTGGCGCGGCAGGTGGCGCTGTCGGCCCGATACAGCCGGTGAGGATGTGTAGCAGCGTCATTGCCCCTGGCAAAACCAGCCCCCCAGACTTCTTGCGGCACCGTGGCGATCGAAATCGGCGCGCACCCAGACGGAGAATTGATAATCGAGTCTGTTGTGTCAGCGGGTAGATCATCAGGAGGCAGGAGGTTGCGGGTTTGCGGCTCACGTCGGCAGTTTCGCCGCCAAAGGGGAATCTTCCAAGTCTATCCTATACTATGCCGCATCAGCCGGGGCGAGCACGCTTCTTATGGGCATTGCCCGGCAAATGAGGATGATGATGGGCAGCAAGGCCGCCGGCGCCAGGAAAAACCAGAAGACCACGCCGCAGAAAGAGGAACAATGCGCGGCGGGATCGTCGCCGGGCGCACATGGATGGAATGCCTCGCGAAAGAACGGCACGGCTGGCGTAGCGCTGCCGGTGATCGGCAGCGGCAGGGTCCGCCCGTCGGGGTCGTCGCGCTGGCGGGCCTTTTCGCTGATGGCCGTGCATGTTCTGATGATTGCTCATTTTGCACACTGGATGATCGCCGGGGAGACGGTCACGCCGGTCGAGCCATCCGAGTCAATGGAGACGATCACTTCCGGGCGCATCAATGCGGGGTTCATTTTCTTCGGCGTTGCCTTGCTGGCGACGCTGGTCCTCGGGCGATGGCTCTGTGGATGGGGATGCCATCTGGTCGCCTATCAGGACCTGACGCTCTGGGTGCTCAAGAAGTTCAAGCTGCGCCCCAAGGCCTTTCGCTCTCGCCTGCTGCTCTATGCACCGCTGGCAGCGGCGTTCTATATGTTTTTTCTTCCGGAGGTCGCGCGCATTATCGTGGGTGAGCCGCGACCGCCGACGACTCTGCATCTGACCACAACGGGATTCTGGGACACATTTCCACAGTACGGAATCGCCATCCTGACGCTTCTGTTTTGCGGTGTTGCGATCATCTACTTCCTCGGCCCCAAGGGCTTTTGCACGTATGCCTGCCCGTATGGCGCGCTCTTTGTGCTGACTGACAAACTGGCGCCGGCGCGGATCCGCGTGACCGACGCCTGTCGGCAGTGTGGGCATTGCACCTCCGTATGCACATCGAACGTAAAAGTCGCCGAAGAGGTGAAGCTCTACGGCATGGTCGTTGATCCTGGCTGCATGAAGTGTCTGGATTGTGTGAGCGTATGCCCGAACGATGCATTGTATTTCGGATTCGGCAGGCCGTCGCTCGGAGCGAAGCCGGTGGCGCCGCGCCGGCCCGTGCGATGGGACCTGACCATCGGCGAGGACCTGCTGGCGGTACTGATCGGCGTGGCGGCGTTTCTGTGTTTTCGCGGGTTGTATGGAAAGATTCCCTTTCTCATGTCCGTTGGCCTGGCCGGCATCGTGACATTTCTTGTGATGAAGGCGGTCAAGCTTTTTTACCAGCGGGACGTACTCCTGCAGCGGACGCGCCTCAAAGCAGCCGGACGATTGCGGCCCATCGGCATTGCCTACGCGTGCTCGATCGTCGTGCTGCTGGCGATTACGGCACACAGCGGAATCTGGAGGTATCACGATTACATGGGCGGGCGCGCCTTTCTGCGATCGCCGCCGGAGACCTTTCGCTGGCCATACGATTTCCAGCGAGCGGCCCGGATATCAGATACGCAGCGCGAGCGAATCCGTGAAGGCATCCGGCATCTCGAATTCGCCCGACGATGGGGCTTGTATCCGGTCGCGGAGAACGAGCTGGAGCTTGCATGGTTGTACCTGCACGACGAATCGCCGGACCTGGCGGCGGCGGCGGTGCGCCGGGCGATCGGCCAGATCGGTGACAGCCCCACTTCATGGATGCACCTGGCGCGGATCGAAGTTCATCGCGGGCAACTCGCCGCGGCGCGCGAGGCCTTCGAGGAAGCCGTCCGCGTTGAGACGGCGCGTCGGGAGGGCTGGTCGCGAAAGCTGGGCGACCGCCCCATGCCGCTGTCGGCGCTGATCTGGTCGGAGTGGGGGATGTTTCTCGCACACTGCGGCGAAGCCGATGCCGCGCTGTCGGCACTGAAGTGGGCCGCGGCGTACGATCCTTCCTCGGCGCATGCGCAACTGGCGCTGGCCAACTTTTACCGGCGGATGAACGATATTGACGCGGCACGGTCGGCCCTGATCGCGGCCGTGCGCGCGGCGCCGGCTCACCCCGAGGCCCTCGCGGCCCTGAATCAGATCGCCAAGGAGCCGCAGAACTTCGATGCCGCGGCGCGGGAGTATGAGGCGGCGCTGGCCGATACACCCCAGGCCGCCGTACTGCACTACAACCTCGGCTACGCACTGACAGAATTGAAGCGTTACCGGGATGCGGCGGGCGTCTATCGCAGGGCACTGGAACAGCACCCGGGGCATCACGAGATTCGTGCGGATTACGGTGCCGTGCTGATGGTGCAGGGTGACGTGGAGGGGGCGGCCCGGGAGTATGCAATGATCATGGAGGCCCAGCCGCGGAATGCCGAGGCGGCTATGCGCCTTGGCTATCTCTGCGCACAACTGGGTCGCGGCGCAGAGGCGATGCGCTGGCTGCAACTGGCCATCGAGGCGGGCGACGAGAACCAGCGGGCTGCGGCGCAGTCGATTCTCAATCAACTCCAGGGCCGCCCACAGAATCCGTAAACAAGTCCTCGGCCATCATCGTGCAGAGCAGCACATTGGGGCGTCTTCGCGCGGCAATTACGGGGTCGTCCCCGGTGACTCGTATTGCCGGGCCATTTCCGGGAGCCGGTCGTAATGCGGCGGACGAGTTGCGGCCGGGATGCCCGAAAGATATGCGTGCGCTTCGCGGGCGAGCCGGGCGAGTTCCGCGTGAAGGTCGTGCTGCGTCCATTGTGTCGGAGGAACTCCGGCAAAGATGCGCAGATCGAGAAACTGATCGTCTCCGGCGATCACATGCAGCAGGGCCGACAGCCGCCAGAGTGGATACAGCGTCTCCGGAAATTCCGTCGGCACCACTTCGCCACCGATGTAACCGGCTTCCGGCCGGGCGTCGGCGACGGATTCGTGTCGGGTTCCCATCACGGCGTAGCGCTCTGCGAGGCGGACGGCCTCAAACGCCTCTCTCCAACGGATGCGGTCGTGTTCAAAGATGAGGCGGGCCAGTGTCAGCCAGGCGTCGGTTTCCGCCTCGTGCGGCCTGCGGTGTCGATGAGATGTTTCTTCAAGGCGGCGATAACACTCTGCCGTGAGTTGCTGATCAGCGATGGCGGCCTCGTGGTCGCCGCGTCGAGCGGCGTCGTACGCGGCAATACGCAGAAGCTCGATGTGCGAATCGGGATAGGCGGCGCCTGCGGGGTCTCGCCGGGCGGCTTCTCTTGCCGACGGCAGCACTTCGTCGCGTAAGCGTGCAAAGGCCTCGCTTCGAAGTGATTCGTCCAGAAGCGCCCGAAGCGTCTCGTCCAACGGACCGCTTCGCAATGCATTCTGTACGCAGATTAGCCGGTGGGCCGGATTGAGGATCAAAGAAGCGTAGAGCTTGTTGGCGTCGAAGTCGTAGGGGTTGATCCGGTGCAGCGCATCTGCCAGCACCCTGCCGGCTTCCTCCGGGCGACCGGCCAGGATCAGGCACTCCGCATAGCGGGAGGGCGTGTCGAGATATGTCGGCATGAGCTGGTAAACCCTTCGCCAGCTATCGATCGCCGCTTCAATACCTTCGCTCGTGGGCGACATGCGCCAGGCGGACAATTTGTCGGCCGCGACGGCGTACTCGTCGGCGAGGGTTTTTTCTGCATAGAGTCGCGGCACAGCCCTTGTGCGCGTGCCGACTGCGCACAGGATCGGCCGGGTCGCACCGTAGAGGTCCACAACCACGAGCAAAAAACAGAGCGCGCTGCCGCCGGCCGCGCAGCACGCGATCAATACTCTGCGCGGCCGGGGTGTTCCCGGCGCTGCCTGGCCGGACGGTGAAGGACTGGTGACATCACATCGGCACTGCGCGACGAGTATTCCGAGAAGTGTCCAGTACCACACCGGCATCACGGGTCCACGGAGGGTGATGCCGGCGAACTCGATAACACAGATCGCGATGAGTCCTGCCAGCAGGGCAAGCGTGTATGCGTTACACGGCAACGAAGACGCGGTGCCGCCACTTGGACTCGCCCCGCGCAATGGCGGAGGCGAGATCAGGCGGCGGACGGCGATGAAGCCGATGACAAGCGGGATGGCGAGATACAGCAGGCCCGCCGGGAGGCCGAGTTCGACGGCGGCCTGCAACCATTCGTTGTGGGCGGCGTTGTCTATGTTTCCGTGATAGACCTGCGGACATTCGGCGCGGAGCGGGGCCATGCGGTTGGTCATGGCGACGATGAACTGATCGGGCCCGACGCCGAAGAGGGGGCGCTCCCGAATCAATTCCCAGGATTTTTCCAGGTATGCGAGTCGTACCTGCACGGGGCCGGATCGGATGCGGTCGGGGTTCTTTGCCTCACGTGTGACGTACGCTACGGCAGCAACCACACACAACAGACCGGCGACGACCGCCCCAGGGCGAGCATTGTGAGAAGAGTATTTTCGCAGCAGCAGGCATGTTGCAACGACCAGCATGGCCGCGATCAGGCCGACTGCGGCGGCTCGCCGACCCGTGCTGTGCAGCGCGAAGATCGCGAGCGCGGCGGACAGGATCGCGATCGACGCAGTCACTGTGCCCCGTGCCGAGGCGGCTGTTCGAGGTCCGTCGCGAAACACGCGCGCGAGAAGAAGTGTCATGGCCATGGCAGCCCAGCAGGCGGCCAGTGCCGCTGTCAGCGTGATCGGACCGATCGGCCAGGTGAAATGCAGGTAGCCGCGATCCGCCCGATGGAACAGTCCGAGGGTCAGGGCCGTGGCGCCGATTGTCAGCAGTATCGGCAGGATCGCGCGAACCATCGCGGGCGTGAAGCATTGAGAGAGAAGGCAGGCCCATGCGGCCCCGGCCACGAAACGGACGATCCACCCCCATGCAAGAACAGGGGCATCGCTTGCGACGGCAGAGATGAGCGACAAGGTTACGATGCAAGCGCCGAGCAATGCGATGATGCGTGTAACACTGAATTGCGAACGATCATTATCCATCGTGGCCGCGGTTGCCGGCGAGTCGGCGAAATACCGGCACGCCAGGAGCAGGAGAAATGCCCCGAGGAAGAAAATTTGCACACTGTCGCGTACGTCGGCGATGCCGGAGGTCGGCAGGGGCATGGTCAGCAGATCGGCGAACACGGCCAGGGCTGGATGCCAGGCCCCGCCCAGCGCGGCGCCCTGTGGGTCGATCGGCCCCGCGCCGCTGTAAAGACAGGTGGAGCTGCCGCAGGCGAGGGCGACGACGGCGATGATGCAGAATTGGAGGCGGCGGCTCATTGCACCATTGAAACTTCGGCCGGGCGGGTTGTCGAAGCGGCGTGGTGCATCGGACCGCTTATCTTGCAGGCACGCGTGGCTGGCCTGTTTGGTGGCCGTCATCGTCTGCCGGGGCCCCTGGCACGGCCGGGCGGCAGGGAGGCGGAACAAACGGTGGCCGCTGCTGGTTTGAAGGAGGGGGCACCAGAGTATGGGGATCGTCCGGAAATGCGAATATTGAGGCCTCGCGGGTTGTTCATCGCCCCCGGGTGGGAATACGATAACAGAGACACACGCGGGGGAGGACGGGGAAAGCGGGCATGCGACGCATCGTATTGATTGCCACTTTGTGGTTCACCGTCGTCGGCGTTACCGCGACGAGCGGAGCGGGGCCGGACGTGATCGTCGGCGATCTGTTCGGCACGACAAGATGGGGGACCGTCGGCGGCATCACGGCCTACTCGGTCGGCACCAACTCCTGCAATGTCGGCACCGCGCCGCTGCTCTGGGTCGGCTCGACCAATCAGCATCCGGTGATTGCCCAGAACATGTATCGCTTGAAGGACGGTCGCTTCGAGCAGATCGGCATGGCCTGGCTCAAGCACGGCTTCGCGTCGCTCAACGAGAGCGGGCTGTGCGGGACCTGTGTGGACCCCGGCAGCAGCCAGCTTCTGGGCGTCGGGTGCAACGATCCCTACAACTCCGGGCTGAACGGCAACCAGTTCGTGCTCGGGCCACGCTCCGAGGTGAACGCCGCGACCGGTGCATTTCCATATCCGTTCACATTTTATCCCATGATCCCAACGATCGGCTTTCGGTTGCAGGTTCAAAATGATGACGTCAATCCGGCACTGAACGCCGGAGCACTCTATTTTGTTGAGGGGCATTACATCGCGGCGGACGATGCCGCGGCGGGTAACGCGCTGAACAACGCCTCTTACCGGCGCGTGCTGGTGAATGAACCATCGCCCGGCGTGTACGCGCTCACGCTCACCGGCATCACCGAGCGGACCAAGCCGGCGATCGTCGCATGGCAGGATTCTGATCCGTCGGTCACGCTGACGAACGTGGACATTCCCGGCGACGGACGACTGATTCTTGGCGTCAAGGTGACAGACCTGGGCAACTATTTCTGGCAGTATGAATACGCGCTGTTCAATCTCAACTCACACCGTTCCGTCGGCATGCTGACCTTCGCCATCAGCGACCACGCGGCCGTGCCCGTGACCGGCTTTCACGACGTTAATTATCACAGCGGCGAGTTGATCGATGGCACCGACTGGCCGGCTTCTCGAATCGCCGGCGGGCTGCGCTGGCAGACGACGCCCCATGCAGTCAACCCGCAGGCCAACGCCCTGCGATTCTCGACGCTCTACAACTTCCGATTCGTGGCCAATTCGCCGCCGGTTGCGAATGCACAGATCGAGATTGGCCTCTTCCGGCCAGGTGCTCCGGCCAGCGTGATCGCGACGATGTGGGGGCCACTGCCCGATCCGCCGGACTGCAACGGTAACAGCATTCCTGACCATCTTGAGATACAGGCGGATCCGTCGCTGGATTGCGACGGCAACGGAAATCTCGACGAATGCGATCTCGATTGCGACGGCAACGGCATTCCGGACGCCTGCGACATTGCGAATGATGCGCAGTTGGATTGCAACGCCAACGGCCGCCTGGATGTGTGCGAGATCGAAGCGGGCGGGCCTGCGCCCGGCGGGCCGTATTTCTGTGTGGCCGATTGTGATCCGGATTGCAACGCCAACGGCGTGCCGGACGCCTGCGATATCTCCTCGGGCTTCAGTGAGGACTGCAACGCCAACGGCGTGCCGGACGAGTGTGACATCGCCGCGAATACCAGCAACGACTGCAACGGAAATGGCATCCCCGACGAATGCGAGATATCCGTCGGCAGCCCCGCGCCCGGCGGGCCCTTTTTCTGCACATCGGGCTGCGAGGCCGACTGCAACGTCAACGGCATCCCGGATTCGTGCGACATCAACGGAGGCGCCGATTCCGACTGCAACGGCAACCAGGTGCCGGACAGTTGCGACATCGCGTCCAATCCGTCGCTGGACTGCAACGGCAACGGGCTGATCGATACATGCGCTGGAGAGATTGACTGCAACAACAACGGTATCCCGGACGGATGTGAATACCCTGCATGCCCGGGGATTCTCGTTGGAGACCTGGATTGCAGCGGGCTTGTCGATCTGGATGATGTGCCGCTGTTTGTCGAGGCGATGCTGGCCGACGACTATACGTGCCAGGCCGACACCAATCATGACGGCAAACTCGACGGCCTCGACGTACAGGGCTTCGTGGATGCGATGTAGTGTCTCCCGCACGACGCGGAGGCGTCCGGCCGTGAATCAAGCAGGCCAGTTCATCTCTGAAGCCATCGTGCCAGACGCGGGGACGTTCGACGCCTCGGCGATGGCCGCCGGAATGCCGGGACTGCCGACGGGCTTTGTATGGCGCGATCGGCATTATCACATCGCGGAAGTTCTCGAAGAATGGAAAGCAAGCGAGCGCGAGCATCATCGCCGCGGCGAGACCTACTATCGCAAGCACTACTGGCGCGTGCGTGTCGATACCGGTGAGGTCATGACTCTCTACGCCGTCCGGCACGTCAAGGTCGGCGAGAATCCGCGGAAGCGATGGTGGCTGCGGTCGATTGAGTGGGCTCCCGGGGAGAGGCCGCCGCAGAACGCCTGACGCAGTGAATAATCACGGCTTCAGCATCGCCGACTGCGTTTACGGCTCCGGATTTTCAAACCAGACGATCGAATCATTTGCGGCATTCGCGGCACGCAGCGGCACGATCACATCAGGACGGCCGTTGCCGTTGATATCGCCGAGTGCGATCCGTCCGATCGTCTCGCTCACGTCAGCAATGTTGTTCTCCATCCACTGGGCGGTCTGGGTCTGGCCCGGCGTGGGCATGAACCAGCGGAGCGTACCGCCCGTGTTGGTGGCGACGACCACGTTGGGCTGACTGTCGCCGGTCAGGTCGATGGCCCGTACATCCACGGGAGTCGCCGAGGTGTACTGTGTGAGCAGGAAGCCGGCGCTGGTCCAGGCGTTGGTCGCGCTGGCCGGTCGAACGTACCAGCCGATCTGCCGTCCCGGCGCGTTCAAGGCGATCACATCCGTGCGGCCATCCACATTGAGATCGGCGATGACCATTCGTGAGGCGGCGGCAAGGTTGCCGATCGAAAACTTCGTCCACGCGTCCGCCTGTGGGTTGGCGGGATTGCGATACCATGAAACGGGGTTCAGCGCTTCGCCCGGCGCGGTGGAGACGACGTCCAGCCGTCCGTCGAGTGAGAAATCGGCCAGCGCGACGGACGCTGCGTTGGTGCGAGTCGTCGCGTCGATATCGATTCGCGTCCATCCCGTGCCGTTGGCAATGTTCGCCGCGGGACTGCGATACCAGCTCGCGCGTCCCGGCGGTCCGGCATTACAGGCGACGATGTCCGGGCCGTTGGTCTGGTCGATGTCGCCGATGGCCACGTCGTTCCACTGGGCGAAGCCGTCGCCGGATGATTGATCGATGGTTGATCGCGTCCAGCCGCCTGCCGTACGCGGATTTGCCGGGCTGTGCAGGTAGATGAGACGGCCATTGCAGGCGGCGATGATGTCGGAGTGGGTGTCGGCATCGAGATCGCCGATCGCCAGCGCGGCGATTCCCGCCAGCTCGGCGCCGCTGGAGATCGTCACGGCCGTGAAGCTCTCTGGGGACTCCTGGAAGAAGATAACCACCGCGGCACCTGCTGCCGCCTCGCCGGTGTAGCCGGCGACCACGTCGAGCTTGCCGTCGCCATCGAGATCGGCCACTGCCACAACCGCCGGGCGCTGGGCCGCGCCGGAGTTGATGGTCCGTCGTTGCCATGCGGCCGTTCGCGGGAATCCACCGGGGTCCGGCAGGCCTGGGCAGCCCGTTCCCATCAGGGCGGGCACTATGGCCAGGCAGATCATGCCGCATATTCGGAAGGAGCGATGCATCTGAATCTCCGGGTTTTTTCCGCGTCGACGGGCTAGTCGGGCGTTGGTAACTGGCGAGGTTCGTAGAGAGATCATAGCGAGTATACTTCGACACCCTGCCCTGCGCCGCTTTGCCGGGCCGGAAAAACGCGTATTATCCGAGGCCGATTATGTTGGACATCAAGTACATCCGCGAGAACACCGAGGCCGTCCGCAAGGCCATACGCGACAAGGGCCTGTCGTGCGACCTGGACCGCCTGCTGGCGGTTGATGATCGCCGCCGGCAGATCCAGCAGGAGGCCGACGGCCTTCGCGGGCGGAGCAACGAACTCTCCAGCCAGGTCGGGCTTTATAAGAACCCCAAGAGCAAGTGGTACCAGGAGGCCATCGCCAAAGGGATGAGCCCGGAAGCAATCAAGGCCGAGGGCGACGCGTTGCAGGCCGAATCGGCGTCCATCAAACAGCGTATCAAGGAGTTGGAGGACGAGGAGCGAGCTACGGCGGAGGAGTTTCGGGCGCTGATGCTGACAGTTCCGCAGGTGCCGTCGGCCAAGACCCCGATCGGCAGGGATGCGAGCGGCAACGTCGAAGTGCGGCGCGTCGGGGAGCCGCGGAAGTTTGACTTTGAGCCGAAGGACCATGTGCAGCTCGGTACGGCCCTAGGCATTCTCGACATCGAGCGCGGCGTCAAGCTCGCGGGAACACGGAACTATCTGCTGCGCGGTGCAGGTTCACTCCTGCATCACGCCGTCCTGCGGCTGGCGATGGACACGATCATCGGGCGCGGCTTCGAGCCAGTGACGGTGCCGATTCTGGTGCGCGACGAGATGATGTACGGCACGGGCTACTATCCCGGCGGCGAGGAGCAGGCGTATCGCTGTGAGCGCGACGAAAAGAGTCTCGTCGGCACGGCTGAAGTTTCGCTGACGGCGATGTATGGTGATGAGATACTCGACGAGGACATGCTGCCGGTGAAGCTGGCGGCGGTTTCGACGTGTTTTCGACGGGAGGCCGGTGCCGCGGGCAAAGATACTTACGGCATCTACCGCATCCATTACTTCGACAAGGTTGAGCAGGTCGTCCTCTGTCGGGCGGATGAAGCCGAAAGCGAGAAGTATCACCATGAGATCATCGCCAATGCCGAGGCCGTTTTGCAGGCGCTGGAGCTGCCGTATCGCGTGATGGCCGTCTGCACAGGCGACATGGGCCAGGGCAAAGTGGAGATGTACGACATCGAGACGTGGATGCCCAGCCGGGGCGATTACGGCGAGACGCACAGCGCCAGCCGCTTCGGCGAGTTCCAGGCGCGGCGGCTGAATCTGCGATACAAGGGCGCCGACAAGAAGACGCGCTTCTGCCACACACTGAACAATACGGTCATCGCCAGCCCGCGGATTCTGATTCCTATCCTGGAGCTGTATCAGAATGTTGACGGCAGCGTGACGGTGCCGAAGGCCCTTCGGGCGTACATGAGTGGCATGGAGCGAATTGAGGCAAGGGGATGATCAGGCCAAGATGTCGATTCGTGTGCTTTACGGCCGGGTGCGAGTACTGGCGAACGGCCGCACTCATGGTCGTTGGTGCGGCAATTCTAGTTGTTGGTGCCTCGTGCCAACAGGCACGATCGCATCCTGAGATCCGCGCCGTGCTTGATGCACAGGCCGGCGCGTGGAACGCGGGCGATCTCGAAGGGTTTATGCGGGGATACTGGAAATCCGACGACCTCGTCTTCACCACGCCCGAGGGCGAAGTTCGCGGCTGGCAGGCGACGCTTGATCGCTACCGACGAAAGTACGATACGCCCGACGCGATGGGACGGCTTACATTTGAGGGCCTGGCCGTTGCGCGAACAGGCGATGAGACCGCCGATATCTCGGGCGCCTATCGCCTCGACACGGCACAGGGTCGCCGAAGCGGACGCTTTTACCTCAAGATGCGTCGGATCGACGGCGAATGGGTCATCGTTCGCGACCACACCGTGCCGAACTGAAGCGGCAACTCCTGCTCGAAGCCCGCGCATCACTCCTCATGAATCACGGAGGGCAAAAATGGACGGCCGCCATGTCGATGGTCCCTGGCGGGCGCCCCACGCTGGCCGCTATTGCCGGTGGCCGCACTGGATGCGTGTCCGCAGGCCCGGCCCGCGGCATCGCCCGAAAACCCGCCGGTTCGCGAAGTATTGAGCGGTCCGCCCCCCGGTCTTGCGGCCGCTCCCGATGGCGCGGTATCCTGTCGGGCTCGCGTTTTTTTGAGATCCCCTCCAGGGCGGAGGCGCTCGTTTCCTGCGAGCAGCCACGCTTCCTCGGCAAGGAGTCGACGCTCATGATGAAGTGGTTACGGGCACACACCAAGCAGATCATGGTCGTGGTCGTGCTGTTGGCGATGCTTTCGTTTGTCGGCGGTTCGGCCCTGACGCAAATCCTCGGGCCGAAAATGGGCAAGGAAGTGTATGCCCGGGCCTTCGGCACGGACATCACGCAGGCCGACATGAGCTATGCCCGGCGCGACTTGGAGGTGCTGGAGAGTCTTTTCTTCATGCCCCAGCAGTTCAAGTCGCAGTACGGCGAGGCGTGGCAGTTTGGTCGTCGCGACCTTCGCCTCGACCACTGGTACCTCTTGGCGCTGGAGGCGGAGCGGTCCGGCGTGGCTGTTTCCGATCAGGAGATCGATCAGCAGATGCAGCAGTTCCCGCCGGACACACTGGACATCCTGCGGACGCAACGGAAGATCACGCCGCCGGATATTCGCCATGCCCTTGCCCGGCAGATTGCGATTCAGAAGAACGCCAATCACATCCTCAGCTCGGCGGTACCGTCGGAGCCACAGGTTCGTCACTATGCCTTGGACACCGAGGACAAGATTCGCGTGCGGTTTATCGCCGTGCCGGCCGAGCGGTTTGTCGATTCCGAGGAGCCGGTGAGCGAGGACGAACTGCGGGCACAGTTCGAGGCCAACAAGGATTTCGATCCCGCCGACAGCGAGACCGGCTTCGGCTATCGCTACCCGCGCCGGGTGGATATTCAGTATCTCGTGGCCGATCTTTCGGAGATCGCCCCGCAGGTTCCGGTTTCGCTCGATGCGGTGAAGTCATACTGGAAGAACAATCGTGCGAGGTATACGAAGACCATCTACGTTGATCCGCCGCCGCCCGCGCCGGTCGAGGGAGCGCCGCCGGATGCCCCTCCGCCGGAGCCGCCAGCGCCGATTCCGCAGCAGGTGGAGAAGTCTTTCAGCGAGGCGCAGCCGGACATCGAGCGCGAGCTTCGACAGCGAAATGCCGTACAGATCGCCGAGCAGGCAATCAAGAAGGCGCAGGGGATTCTGATCAAGCCGTGGCAGGATGTTCGCACCGATCCCGAGACCGGCTTCAAACCGATCCCGCCAGGCGCGGACAATCCGGACGCCATGCAGGAAGTTGGCCGGCGCGTTTCAGAGGAGTTCGGCATTCCGATCCGATACGGCCAGACCGGCCTGATTACGGAAGAGTCGTTGATGACGCATCTGGACCTTCGCGGCGCCCATATGCCGGGCGGAACGGCGCAGACCACGCTCTCGCAGATTGTTTTCCGGGTGCCGGCTTTTGTTTCCTCGGATGATGCGAAGCAGGATGCCGGGCTTCACCTGCAACTTTTCCAGCCGGTGGATTCGCCGTTTATCGGCATCGGCCCGCAATTGATGGGCGATCGCATGGAATACGTGCAGAATCGCGTGATTCTCTTCCGAGTGGTGGCGGCGCAGGAATCCGTGCCGCCGGCTGACTACGCCGAAGTGCGCGAGAAGGTGGAGCGCGATGTCCGGCTTGCCCGGGCCTTCGCAAAGGCCGAGCCGACGGCGAAAGAACTCTACGCGATCGCCGCGCGCCTCGGCGTTGAGAAGGCGATGGAGCTGGCGCAGGACCTCAAGTCGGGGACGCCGGCCATCGTGGCGACCTCACCTCCTGCATTCGCCCGGCGCACGAGGTTGCCGGATACACAGTTAATGGAGGCCGCAGAGAAGGGAAAACCAACCCTGACAGCGCCGAATGTAATGGGTGTTGGTGTATCTGAAGAATTCGTCGATCGCTGCTTCGCGATGACTGAGCCGTCCTGGGAGCCGCCGCAGATCGACGTGCCCGAAACAGAGCGCATTCTCGCGGCTACGACGCAGCCGGCCGCAGAGCCCGCGCCGGTCGTGCAGCTCGTCTCCCTGCCGAAGTTCCGCAAGCATTTTGTGGTGGAACTGGCCGGCAGCGAGCCGCTGGACGCCGAGCGCTACGAGAACGAGGTGCGGCAAACGGCAGTGTTCCGCCTGATGGGCGAGCGCAGCGCCCTGTTGCGCTCGAAGTGGTTTGATCCGGCCGAGATTGAAAAGCGAGCCGGATATGAGAAGGTCGCGGAGCGCGCCCTGCCCGACGGTTACGATGGCATCCAGCTTCCGCCGCGGCCGGCGCCGCCGATGTTTTAATCGCGGGCCCCATGCTGCCGACGACTACTGTGGTCGGATGAGCGTCGGTTTGCGCTGGGCATCCACCGCCACATACACCATTTCCGCGGAAGTGACCCAGACGCGCGCCCCGCAGGGGTCTGTGAATCGCTCCGCCTCCACCTCCACTCGAATCCGCGCGGAAGTTCGTCCGACTCGAACTGTCTGGGTGTAAAAACTCAGGACGTCGCCCACATAGACCGGCTCGTGAAACTCGATCTGATCCATCGCCACAGTCACCACGCTCTGGCAGCCGAGCTTGCGGGCCTCGATGGCCCCGGCCTGGTCGAGATAGCTCAGAATGACTCCGCCGAAGATGGTTCCATGGGCGTTGGTGTCCCGCGGCATCATCATCACGCGGATGGCCGGCTCGCGCATTCCGCCGGCGGGAGGATTCGATCCGGGGTTCGACATCTTCAGGGGCTCCGATCGGCCGGACCGTACTCGCTACGGCCGGGCCCCGGATTGTATCGTCCGGTGCCGCGTCCTGCTGAGAAGGCCGCTACAGATTGCGATGGGGCTGCCTCGGTGGGCGCCGGTGACGACTAGGCCGCCCGTCCATATAATGACCTTTGCGACCCGCAGGGGTCGCTTGCCGGCCAATTTGCTGAAGGCCGGGCCGCCCGGCGCGGCACAATCTCTGACATGCAAAGGAACGACGAACCATGAAGATGCCGAACTTTCGTCTTCACGAGACCCAGGCAACGGCCGCGATGATTGTCGCCGTCATTGGACTCATCTTTCTGATGGGCCTTTCACTGGTCGCTCTCAAGGGGTTGGACATCAAGAACTCCGTCATCCCTTACAATGAGAAGGCGGGATTCTCGCAGTACCGTAAGCCGCTGGTCTTCGCGGCGGGGCCGGTGTGCATTGTCCTCGGCATGACCGCCGGCATTCTCGGCTTCCGCAGTCTGGGACAGCCGAAGAATCATAAGCAGGGGCGCTCCTGGCTGGGGATGACCATTGGCGCCGTGATTGTCGCCCTCGCGCCGGTGATCATGGCGGCCTGGGTGCAACTCAGCGAGCCGATCATCGTCGCCCCGCCGGGCTCCGGTGGGCAGCGAGCGGCTTCCACACCGTAGGGCCGCGTGCTTCTTCATAATCGGGGTCTGCCGTGTTCGTCTGGTTGCTCAATATTATTCTTCCGGGCGCCGGGCTGATTGTTCGCCGTCGCGAGTGGCTCGGTGTCGTGCTCGCGATGGTCTTCGGCATTTGCGGCAACGTCGCCCTCGCCGGCCTGCTCATTGCCCCCGATGCCATTCCATCCTGGACACCCTGGCTGGCCGCATCGATCTGTGTGCTGACGTGGTTCGCCTCACAGGGGCTCCTTTGGCTGCAATGTCGCCGGATGACGGATTGCGCCCGCGGCATCGAGTCGCTGCTGTCCGCCACACGAGCGGCACTGGATCAGGGCGACATCGACGCGGCACTCAACTCGCTTGAAAGCGCCGTCTCGCTTGACGAAGAGCACGTCGAAGTCAATGTCCTGTGGGCGCGGCTCTGCGAGCGCCAGGGGCGAAGCTCCGAAGCCCGGCGCTGGTGGAATCGCGTGGTCGAGCTGGATGTGCAGCGGCGTTATCGATCTGAAGCCGCTACCGCTCTGTCGCTTCAGGACTCCAAGCGATAGATGTGCGCCGCGAATTTCATCACGACGTGATCACTCCCGCGCACAACGTCCCTTAACGCGCGATCATCGCATCCGGTAACGTGGCTGCGATCAATCTTGGCGTGCTTATCGAACCTGCGGCGCGAGTATTTTCCCGCGCGAGGCCGCGCATCTCTTTACTCGTGACGCATCACATGGATAACATGGAGCAGTGAGGATGCGCTTCGGCGCCGGCCCGGCATCCGCTTCGTCGGGTCGTCACGAAGGCAACGGGGGAACATCAGAAATCCATTCCGGTTGGGGGTCCCCGGGGCTGCGACGATTCGTGCGCGGCCATGCGTGCACGGTCGACGCGCCCGCGGGGATTGAATCATGAACGCCAGACGACTCATCCTTGCAGCCCTGCTCTGTCTGCTGTCGGCCGCGGACCGGCTCTCGGCGGACGCAATCTTCGACTTTACCTATATCAGTACGCGAAATGCGGCCTACAACAACAAGGCCCATCTGATGAACACCGGTATCCAGGTTCAGCCGGGCGATTTGCTCCGGTTTTCCGGGACCGGCACGATTCACGTCGGCGGGCCATACTACATCTGGTCGAACTTTGTGATGGGCCTGATTTCTCCGCTGCCGAACACAGAACTGATGCGCAATTATCAGGGTGTCAACACCAACTACACGGCCGCCGCCATTCCGCTGGCAGGCGAATCGGTGCTGTTCCTCCAGCAGCGGACCAGTCTGGACGACCATCGCGACCTGTTGCACAGCGTCGTGGTCCCCAGCGCCGGTTTCGTCTATCTCGGCATCTTCGACAACTTTTTCGCCGACAACACCGGACAATTCCAGTTTCAGATTACTCGCACCATCGCACCCGAACCGGCCACAGCGCTTCTCCTGCTGGTTTCCGGGCTTGCGCTGATTCGACGGCGCACAAAGTGACCCTTTGTACGCTAGACCCTCCTCGTCAATGAACCGATACTAAGGCCGGAGCGGGCTTGTGTGCCCGACCGGGTCCGGTATGGGTCCGGTTTGCAGTGCCGCCGGTGCGGGACTAGAATTCGACGTCAGCCCCGCATCGGGCCGGACATGCGGCATCGGGGCGACCGTCCGATCGTGACCACCGCGCAGGGGCGTACATAAGACAGAAGCGAAACCGAAGCGAGAGGAACCCCATACATGTTCGAGCGATTCACGGATCGAGCACGCAAGGTCATGGCCCTGGCCAACCAGGAAGCGCAGCGGTTCAACCACGAATACATCGGGACGGAGCACATCCTCCTGGGCCTGGTCAAGGAGGGCAGTGGCGTAGGGGCCAACGTCCTCAAGAATCTCGAGGTCGACCTCCGCAAGGTGCGGATGGAAGTCGAGAAGCTCGTCAAGAGCGGCCCCGACATGGTCACCATGGGCAAGCTGCCGCAGACGCCGCGCGCCAAAAAGGTGATCGAGTACGCCATCGAGGAGGCACGCAACCTCAACCACAATTACGTCGGCACGGAGCACCTCCTGCTGGGCCTCCTGCGGGAGCAGGACGGCGTGGCCGCTCAGGTGCTCATGAATCTCGGCATCAAGCTTGAAGAAGTTCGTGAAGAGGTCCTCAACCTGTTGGGTGCTGGTGTGGAAAATGAAGATGCAGCAGGAGGCGGGGGCGTGGGACAGGAATCCGGCCGCAAGGGCGGCAAGTCGCGAACGCCGGCCCTCGATTCATTCGGGCGCGACCTGACCGAGATGGCCCGCAGCGGCAAGCTCGATCCGGTCATCGGCCGCGAGAACGAGATCGAGCGCCTGCTCGTCGTGCTGTGCCGGCGCTACAAGAACAATCCTGTGCTGCTCGGTGAGGCCGGCGTAGGTAAGACCGCCATTGTCGAGGGGCTCGCCCAGCGCATCGTGAACAACGATGTACCCGAGCTGCTGGCCGACAAGCGCATCGTCGTGCTCGACCTGGCCATGATGGTCGCCGGTACGAAGTATCGCGGCCAGTTCGAGGAGCGCATCAAGGCGGTGATGAACGAAGTGCGCCGGGCACGCAACGTCATCCTCTTCATCGACGAGCTTCACACGCTGGTCGGCGCCGGCGGCGCGGAGGGTGCCATCGACGCGTCCAACGTGCTCAAGCCCGCGCTGTCACGCGGTGAGATCCAGTGCATCGGTGCGACGACGCTCGACGAGTACCGCAAGTACATTGAGAAGGACGGCGCGCTGGAGCGCCGCTTCCAGCAGATCATCGTCGAGTCGCCCTCGCGCGAAGAGACGCTGCAGATCCTCAAGGGGCTGCGCGACCGCTACGAGGCCCACCACCGCGTCCAGATCACGGACGAGGCACTGCTGGCCGCCGTCGAACTGTCGATGCGGTACATCCCCGCCCGCGTCCTGCCGGACAAGGCCATCGACGTCATCGACGAGGCCGGCGCTCGCGTACGCCTGCGGGCCATGACCAAGCCCGAGGAGCTCACCCGCCTCGAAGAAGAGATCAAGCGGCTGACCATCGAGAAGGATGATTCGGTCCGCAATGCAGATTACGAGCGCGCCGCCGACCTCCGCGACAAGGCCCTGCAACTGGCCGCCGAAAAGGACCGCCTCGAACGCGACTGGCACGAACACCGCAACGAGATCGACGGCACGGTGGACGGGGAGATCATCGCCGAGGTCGTCAGCAAGATGACCGGCGTTCCGCTGACCCGCCTGGAGAAGGACGAGGCCGAGCGACTGCTGTCCCTCGAGGGCGAGCTTCAGAAACGCGTCATCAGTCAGCAGGAGGCCATCAGCGCCGTCTCCCGCAGTGTCCGCCGAAGCCGAAGCGGCCTGAAGGACCCGAACCGGCCGATGGGCAGCTTCATCTTCATCGGCCCGTCCGGCGTCGGAAAAACCCTGCTGGCCAAGTGCCTCGCGGAGTTCATGTTCGGGGCCGAAGAGGCGCTCATTACGATCGACATGTCCGAGTACATGGAGAAGCACAACGTCAGCCGACTTATCGGCGCCCCGCCGGGCTATGTCGGCTACGAGGAGGGCGGTCAGCTTACGGAGCGCATCCGCCGTCGGCCGTACGCCGTCGTGCTGCTCGACGAGATCGAGAAGGCACATCCGGACGTGTTCAACATGCTGCTCCAGATCATGGAAGAAGGCCGGCTGACCGACTCGTTTGGTCGCCATGTCGACTTCCGAAACGTCATTCTCATCATGACCAGCAACATCGGGGCCGACAAGATCACCCACCAGTCGACCTTCGGCTTCGAGCGGCGCGATGAGAATCTCGGCTATGAGAAGATGCGGAACATTCTCAAGCAGGAGCTGGAGAACTACTTCCGTCCCGAGTTTCTCAACCGTGTGGACGAAGTGGTCGTCTTCCACAAGCTCAAGCACGAGGACCTGACCCGCATCGTCGAGCTGGAGATTCGTAAGGTGCAGAAGCGCCTCGCCGAGCACGGCCTGGCCCTCGAGCTCAACGACGAGGCCAAGGAGTTTCTCCTCTCCAAGGGCACCGATGAGAAGTTTGGTGCGCGGCCGCTTCGCCGAGCCATCGAGCAGTACCTGGAGGATCCGCTGAGCGAAAACCTCCTGCGCGGCATGTACAAGGGCAAGAAGCGCGTACTGGTCTCTCTGGGCGACGCCGAGATCGAAGGCGAAAAGAAGCTTTGTTTCGAGGGCTTCCTCGATGACAAGGCCTCGGCGGAGCCCGAGCTTGCGGGCGCCGGCGCTGGCCCGACTGAAGGAACGTAATTGCCTAGACTTGTGCCGAATTCCACCGCTGATGTGGTGGCGATCGTCTGGCCGAATATGCATGAACCTTTCGCGGCTCCGCGATAACTCGCGGGGCCGCTTTCTTGCGCTCTGATAACCAAGCGCATCCTCTCGAAGCGCAAGCGTGCACCGTCCCTGCCGGGTGGCGATTGACACGCGCCGGACAGATTCCTAAACTGACGACCCACAGCCACCCGCATAGCAGTTGTCACATGATGGCCCGGTCGGCGCGACTTGCCGCATACGGAGGATGGACCAATGCCCGGTACCGCGACTCACACACGCCAGCAACTTCGCGATTATCTGTTTGGCACGCTGATTCCCACACCGGCGGATTCCCAGCCGGACGACCGTGCTGATCTTTTCCAGCACGGCATGGACTCGCTGCGGCTGATGCAGCTCCTGGTGTTCATCGAGCAGGACCTGGGCGTCAAACTTCCGGATGACGAGGTGACCCAGGATCGCCTGAGCACCGTGAACTCGATCGTCGAATGGGTCGATCGTCATCGTGGCGGCCGGGCCTCCTGACGCAATCACGTCGTGGTTTTTTCGTGAGCCAGACGCTCTACCACCTGTTGCAGCAGTCGGCTTCGGCGCACCCGGCACGGCCGGCGGTCGAGTTCGCTGGCGCCACGTTGAGCTATCGAGAACTGCTGGATGCCGCTGATCGCGCGGCCGTCTTGTTTCTGCGCTACGGTGCCGGCCCGGGCAGGCGCATGGCGTTCTCGTTTCGCAAGTCCGTTGATGCCATGATCGCACTGTTCGGCGTAATCCGAACGGGCGCGACGTATGTTCCACTCGATCCCGCCTGGCCCGCGGAGCGCGTGCGGATGATCTGTGAAGATGCCGGTGTGCGGCTCTGGCTGGGCACGGAGGCGCCGCACAACATTGATGGCATTGAAACGGCCATCGTGACCATCGCCACAGATGACGCCGTGCCGCTGGAATCCTGGCGACAGTTTCCGCCCGACACGGGCGAAGCGCCGGAACCGGCTGATGGCATCGCCAATATTCTGTTTACGTCCGGCTCGACAGGCCGCCCCAAAGGCGTACGGATCACGACGCAAAGTCTGCTGCACTACTCGCAATGGGCCGTCGACTACTTCAATATTTCTTCGGAAGATCGACTCGCCAACCACGCCCCCTATCATTTCGACCTGTCCACGCTCGATATCTTCGCGGCCGTCCGCGCGGGGGCAGCGATGATCCCGGTTCCCGAAGGCGTGAAGATGTTTCCCTACCAGATGGCGAAACTGATCGCCGACACGCGCATCAGCGTCTGGTACTCGGTCCCCTCGGCATTGATCATGATGCAGCTTCGCGGCAAGCTCGCGGAACACGACTTGTCGCGCCTGCGACACGTTATCTTCGCGGGTGAAGTGATGCCCAAGCCGGCGCTGCGTGAGATCGCCCGGTTGCTGCCGCACGCAACCCTGACGAATCTGTACGGCCCGACGGAGACCAACGTCTGCACGTATCATGCTGTCAGCCGTGAGGAACTGGCAAACGATGAGCCCGTTCCGATCGGCCTTCCCGTCTCAGATACTCGAGTCTGGGTCGTCGATGATGCGCTTCGGCCCGTTCCGACCGGTGCATCGGGCGAGCTGCTGGTCGCCGGTCCGACCGTGACAACCGGCTACCACGATGACGACGAACTGACGGCGCGCAAGCTCGTTCCGGCTCCGGATGGCCGCGGCGCGGCCTATCGCACCGGCGACCGCGTTCGGGATCGCGCCGACGGTGTGCTGCTGTTTGAAGGGCGGATCGATCGCATGATCAAATGCCGGGGGCATCGCATCGAGCCGGGGGAGATCGAAGCGGCCCTGGCTGCGCATCCTCGGGTGAAGGAGGTGGCCATCGTGCCGCTGCCCGATCCGGTCTTCGGCAATCGAATCAAGGCATGCATCGCGCTTCGGGATGGCGACGTTGAGTCCGGGGCGGGCAATGACGAAGCAGGTCTGGCCGCATGGTGCAGAGAACGCCTTCCCGTGTACATGCTGCCAGATGTGTGGCAGTTCTATCCGGCACTCCCGCGAACCGACCGCGAGAAAGTGGACTTGCTGGCGCTCGCTCGTTGACGCTCGTCGGTCCTGACTCGCTTGAACAAATTACTGCTCTTACGGATTGAGATAGGCCGCCAGGAAGGGCTGGACATCCGCGCCGTCGGCCTCGCCGCTGCCGTTCAGGTCGCAACGAGCTACTTGCCCGGTGTCGAAGTTCTGCCCGAGCAGTGCCTGCACGAAGAGCTGCACGTCAATCTCGTCGATCAGGCAGTCGTCGTTGATGTCGGCGGTGTAGCCGCAGGGGGTGACCGTGAACTGAATCTGAGCCGTGCCGCCAGCGACGCCGTTTCCGGATGGCAGGGATGCGGGGTCGAGCGGATCCGCAATTTCCCCGTCGAGGACCATGCCGCTGTTGGCCGCCGTCAGACCGGAGATCGTCAGGGTGTAGGTATCGGGCGGCAATGGTGCATCAAAGTTCAGCGTTACCGGATTCACGCTCGTCTGGCCGCTGAGCGAGAAGCTGCGGGTGCCGTGTGTCTGGCCGGTCACCGCGAAGTTGGCTGCGGTTGCGTTGACCGGCGTGTGGAACCAGACCGTCAACTGGTTCGGCATGGTCGTGCCGTCGAGTGCCGCACCGGGCGCGGGAATCGTCTGGATAATCTTGGGCGGACCGGGGACATAACTCACGCTGGTGGCCGCCGTCCGCAGGATCCACTGATTCGGATCGAAGGACAGCGCGGAGACCGGGCCGCTGACCGGTACGACGAACCACTGCGTTCGGGCGTCATTCCACACTTTGTGTGTCTGCGGGCTGCCGCCGACCGTCGGCCGTAACTCAACCGGCATGGTGAACACGTTCGGATAGCCGGCGGTCGTGTGGGTCTGGGCGATTCGGGTGAGCAGGTAGTTCTGGCCGTTGACGTTGGCCGACTGCCAGCCGAATTGATATGCCGGCGCACCGGGCTGATAGACCCACTGATCGAAGAACCAGGTCAGGTCCTGGCCGTAAGTGTTGGATGCAACGGCGGCGAAGTCGTCGGTTGTGGCGGCGGAGGACTCAAACGCCGTGCGATAGTCGGCAAGGATCTGGAAGAACGTCGTGTCACCTACGACGCCTCGCAGTTGATGGAGTACCCAGGCGCCTTTGTTGTAAACGGCATTTGAGTCGAAGATTCCGGCGGCGTTTGCGACGTTGTAGATGTAGACCGTGGCAGAGACGTTGCTGGGCTTTCGGCCCTGGATGGCCGAGAAGTAGGCGGACGAATTGACGGTGCCGGTGCGCCGCTCCTGCCAGAGACATTCGCCGTAGGTGGCGAATCCTTCGTTGAGCCAGATGTCGTGCCACGTGCGGCAGGTGATCATGTCGCCCCACCACTGGTGCGCCAGCTCGTGGGCGATCAGCGATTCTCCGAAGCCGCCCATGCCGCTGAGCGTCTGGTGTTCCATGCCGCCGCTGAAGTTGAAGCTGTAGTGGCCGTATTTCTCATTCACGAAGGGGTATTCGCCGTAGACGGTCCGAAAGACCGGCAGCATGCCGATGCAGCGCTCCCAGTTGGTACGATTCGAGGCCGTGTCGAGACTCGGATAGATGTAGAACTCGACGGGCATCGTCCCGCCGGGGTAGTTGTAGGTTCGCGTCCACTTGTTGTAGTTCGTCGCGCCGAATGAGACGAGATAGGGCGCGATCGGGTTGAGGATCTGCCAGTGGTAGCGCATCCGGCCACCGCCGAGATCCTCCTCGCTGATCAGCACACCGTTGGCCGGTGCCTTGAAATTGTTGGGAACGATGATGCGAAAATCCATCGTGGCCTTGTCGATGTTGTCGCCCGGCTGGCCGACGTCGCCATCCTTGACCGGCCACCACGTGTAGGCGTAGTAGGGCTCGCTCAGCGTGAAGACGACGGGGGTTTGCGTCGGCCCCTGCACGCCGACCTTGATGGAGCCGAACCCCTCGGCGACGGTTTCGCCGGTGTACTCAATCGTCAGCGTGAAGATTTCATCCATGCCGTAGGTGCGGTCGAGCTGGACACGCTTGGTCGAGCTGCTCAATGTCTGCACAGCGACCGGCGTGACGCCGTTGAGCAGGGCGTTCGTGATCGCGTACTGCTGTCGCAGGCGGAAGGTGAATTCCGTCAGCGACGGCGACTTGCTCTGGATGGTCATCACGTTGCGCCCCGTCAGGGTGCATCGATAAAAGAACTGGAATGAGAAGTCGGAGACCTCGATCTCCAGATCGTAGTGAAGCACGTCGGTATCGGAGAGCCCCTCGCGCGGCTCGGCGACGCGGGGCTGGCCGTTTTCGTCGAAGAAGGAGTAAATCAGGGCGCGGGCCTTTCCACAGCCCTCGATCGGTTGCAGATCGCACGTGCCCGCCGCGCGGGCATCGGAGTTCAACGACAGAAGCACAGCGAACACCATGCAGGCGGGCCATGCGAGCGGAGGCGATCGGAACTGTTCAGTCAGACCGAGTGCGATAAAGGCCTTCTTGGCCATGCGGATCATGCGGAATCTCCCGATGCGCGAAACCGTTGGAATCCCCCCGGGCATAACGCAAGAGGCGTGTTTCACGCTCGCCGGGTCGAATGCGGCAACATTGGGGTCGGAATGATTGCCTGGGCCAGTCTCGTGACCATGCTCGCTGCGTCCCGAGTATAGCACACAGGAGTGGATTCACAAAGCGGCAGAGGCGGGGCTGCCGGCTGGCGGGGGCCTGCCCGGGAGACTTGTACAGGCCGAGAATCGCGACTGGAACCGGGACGGAACGTCTTCCGGCCTACTCGGTCCTCCAGCGGATGATCAGCCGGGCATCGAAGCGCTCCGGCCGCGTCAGATAACGATAGAAGGTGACCGTTTCCGTACAGCGGGCCAGGGCGGCAAGCTGGCGGATCGCTCGAGCCGGGTCAAAGGCGTCGAGGTCGAGCTGGGCTACCGGCTGGACGGGGATGCGAACAGTGAGCGTTTCATCACCACGAAGGACCTGCAATTCGAAGTGCTCCGCATCTCCCCGATTGCGGTATCGTTCGGCGACATCCTGTGCGGCTTTTTCTCCCAGGGGCCTGCCGGCAGCCGCCAGAACGATGTCGCCTTGCATGAGGTACTTCCAGGCCGGAGACGCCTCGCTGATTTCGACGACGACGGCACGATTGGATCTTTGCTTGTCGGTTTCAAGCGCGACACCGAGTCGGAGTCGTTCTGCCATGCGCTGCATTGCCCAGCTCCGCCACCATTCGGCTCGGAGGGCCTGCGGATGGTTCTCCTCCACATAGCTCAGCCAGTTGGATAGCATCGCAGACAGCGCATGGCTTCGAAGGAAAACAAATTCGGCGACGGGTTCCGGGCTTTCCGCGACCGGCGCAAGGCGGCGCGCGGCGGCAGTCTGGGTGAGCCGCGGACCCTTGCCGCGCAGGGCACGAACAATTTCTTCCACGTGGGCCTTCGAGCTGGAGATGACCAGTTGGCCGTCGAGGACCGCCCAGCAGGGCTCCATTTTACGGAGAAAAGAGATTCCGAGCCGTCGGGCCAGTGCCGGCCCCATGGCAACGCTGTGAAGCTCGACATCTTCGCAACGATGCGTCTTGACGCCGACGCGCTTCATCTCCGATTCGTCGCCACCGGTGGTCATCAGGGCCAGACTCTTGGCCATGATGTCCATCAGTGTATCGAGCGTTTCGATGAAACCGTCGGCCTCTCGCGCATCAAGGATGGTGGTAATCGCGGGCAGATCGAACCCGGTGGCCAGACCGGGCGGATCGCGCGCGACGATGATTCGGCCGTTGGGTCCCAGGGATTCGAGCATCGAGCGCTCCCCGATCTGAATCTGCCCGAAGGTGGCGAGGAAGAGGTATGCAAGAGAGAAGTCTTCCGTGGGCAATGCGCGTCGGCGCAGGGCGGGAAAGTCGATCTGTCCGACCCAGGCCGCGAGGGTGGTTGCGGGCATTCGTTCGAGCGCGGCCGAGTCGATCGCGGTGGCACCTTCGCTGCGCTCGGCGCGGTGGCCGCGTATCTCGCAAACGATCTCATCGAGCTCCAGCCAGACGCCGACAAGCAGACGACTGCAATCGGCGACGACGGCCGGCTCGCTTGGTTGGCGAACCGTGTAGAGCAGCCCCTGCGGCAGCGGGCTGAGCCGAGATCGCAGTGCCGCGAAGTCTGCCCGCGCGGATAGCGACGGGCCGCGCTGCCCGGACATAAGCAGAACGGTTCTGCTCCAGAGTTCGTCGGGATCTGCGGCAGGACCGATCGCGATCAGGCGGCCGCTGTGCGCAAGGGTCAATCCGCTGGCCAGCTGATAGCGCCGGACGGCGCCTTCGGGTGCCAGCGATTTGGCATTCGCCGCCTTCAGGAGTCGCTCCAGTGTTTGCGGGTCGGCCAGCTCCGCCAGGAGCACCCCGTTGTCCCACTCGGCAGGCGTGACCGCCATGATTGCGGAGCGCTGCCCGAGCAGTTCCGTGACGACTTCTTCGGCATCCAGACCAAGCAACTCGCGCGTGCGAAGTTGCCAGGACGGCTGGCCGGCCATCGTGCCCCCTTGCTCACGAATCTCGACGACCGTGCTCCAGATGCCCATGCGGCGGAACTGTTTGCGGACATCCGCGAGGTCGTTCATCTCGACATAGAATCGCACGTCACCGGGCACGATGCGTGTCCAGTCGTCGTCGATTTCCGAGGGGGTAGATTGCGCGGAGGCGGTTGCCGTCGCACAGAGTACAACGGTTGCGATCGCGGCGATGTAAAATGGAGCAGATCGGCTGCGGAGCGCGCGAAGCGAGCACTCGGATTGCAGCGTGCAAGGACGATCGGGATCAGAAGCGAACGATTTCGTCGTGTGCATCCGTGGTGTTCGCGGGCGAATCGGGCAGCAGCAGGTGATTGAACGGCTGGAAGAGGATATCGACCAGTGTGGGCGATCCTTCACGGTCGGAGGAACGGTCGACGCGGTCAAGGCCCGCGCGGACTCCCTGGCCGGCCTGATCTGCGGAAATGTGCAGCAGACGGTTCAGACTGTGCGCCGCCTGTCGGGCATCGGAGACGGCGGCCATGGTTTCGTCGGTGAGATTCTTGACCCCTGCGGCATCCATCACGGAGACGCCGGCCACCAGGGTGGGCTGCTCCTGCGGCGCGGCGGATGGCCAGATAACGATGGCCAGGAAAATAATCGCCGCCGCAGCCGGAAGACTCGCGGCCATGGCATAGGATCGCCATCGCCATCGTCGCGGACGGGTCGTCTCGACCACCACCGGGACGCGAGATTGTTCCATCATTGCAGCGACGACCCGGCTGGCGAAGCCGGGCTGCAGAGTTGGCGCCGGCTGGTCGCGGCTGATGACTTCGACGCTGGCACGCAGGGCTTCGGACTCCCGCTGGCAAGCGGGACACTGCAACAGGTGCGCGTGGACCTCCGCGGTCAGACTGGAGCTTAACTCCCTATCAATGAACTGCTGCAACAGGTGTTGTACGTTGCGACACGTCATCATGGCCGCGATTACTCCGCCGGCTGCCTGCCGGACACTTCTTCACTCGACGCTTCGGCGATCTGCGCTGTCAGGCGCTTTGCGCCGAGGTCGAAAACCGCACGACCGACCAATCCTCCACGAGGTGGCCGCTCAGGAGTTCCTTGAGTCGGTTGCGAGCCCGATGCAGATGGCTCTTGACCGTTGCCGCGGGCATGCCGAGGATCTGGCCGATTTCCTGGCAGCTCAGGGACTCCCTGTAAAAGAGTAATACCGTCGCGCGTTGTTGCGGTGTCAGTTGATCGACAGAATCCCAGATAACTTCCTTGAGCCGACGGGCCTCTTCGCTGTTGGCGACGGCGTCCGATACGCTTTCGGCAGGGTCAGCGCGTCCGGATGAGGACAGTCCGCTGAAATCGACCTCGCCGCTGTAATCCTTCCGTCGGCGAAGCGAATTGAGACAGAGCCGATAACCGATGGTGAACAGCCATGTGCTGAATCGGTAGCTCGGATCGAAGCTGTCGAGGGAGGCGAAGGCCCGCAGGAAGGTGTCCTGGCAGATTTCCTCGGCCTCATGATTATTTCGAACGAGGCGCCAGACAAATGCGTGCAGCCGATCCTGGTAGGCCTCAACGATACTGTGCGCACTTTTTGCGCACCCCCCACACGCCTGCTTGATGAGCTGGCGTTCGAGGGTCGGGTCGAGGCGCGAAGAATTGACCTCGTGACCGTTCATGGACTTCACCCTATTATATCTCTTCGCCCGGTGATGGGGTGCACCTTCGGTCAGAGTTGCGTGTTATTTTACTTCGACATAACATATTGTCATGGCCAAAGATACGCCACGAAAGGGGTCGCCACAGCCCGCTCCGTTGCAAAATAAAAAGGCCCGCTTCAGCTACGAAATCCTATCCAAGGTGGAAGCCGGAATTGCTCTTAAAGGCACGGAAGTAAAGAGCTTACGTCAGGGCGGGGCGAGTCTCGCGGAGAGTTACGCAAGGGTTGATCGTGGCCAGGTCGTGCTCATTAACTTTCAGATTCAGCCCTATAAGGAAGGCAATCGCTACAATCATGACCCCAAGCGGCCCAAGCAATTGCTCCTGCACAAGCGGGAGATCAAGAAATTGTCGGCCGCGGTTCAGATCAAAGGCCAGACGCTGATTCCCCTGAGTGTTTACTTCAACAAGGACGGCATCGCGAAGGTGGAACTGGCCCTGGCGCGCGGCAAGACACACGGCGACAAGCGACACGACGAGCGGAAGAAGGAAGATCGCAAGGAGATCATGCGGGCCCAGCGGCGCGGCGGACTCTGACGGGCTTCCGCAAAAGTGTCCCGATGAAAAACATGGCAGTGGATCGAAACTACCGGCCGACGATCAAGCGTATTGCGCTTTATGCGCTGATCCTGATGGCGTTTACGCTGGTAAGTGCCGTCGGCTTCGTCTTGTTGACGGAGGAGCCGATTCTCACGGAGGAGCAGGCCTTTCCGGAGCCGGTCATTCTGAACCCCGAAAAGCGGCCGCATTTCGACTTTCCGGTCTCGGCCCGCACCTACGACCTGTCGCTCAATCGCTTCGTGGATCGCTTCGCACGGGTGTGCATGCAGGGAAAGTACTCGGACTTTCGCCTGATGCTCAGCCGCCGTCGTCCGCCGATCCTCCCGCCGCGCTTCGAATCGAACTTCAACGCGCTCAAGCAGGTTCGCATTCTCGGAATCGAGAAATTGCCGGAAGTTCCCGATGCGCCGGGACCCATCTACCTGATGAGTGCGGAGTACGAGCTGCAGGATTACGCCGTGCGAGGCGGCGAGCAGGTCCGCCAGGTACAGGTGGCGATCACGCGCGAAGAGGGTGACTGGTGTCTGGGTCCGATACCGCAGGAAGCCCTCGAGCGGTTGCGGGCATATCGATCGCAGCAAAGCACGACACAGGCGGCTGAAACGGCAACGGCGGAAGATTCAGATAAGTCGCCGGAGCCGGAATCGTCTCCGAAGACGACAGCGAATCGTCCCCTTCGGATTGATTCCTGAGTGATGCGGCGGCTTTTTAGTCCGCGGGCCTTCTCAATACGGACCTACCTCTGCTGATACTGATAAATGTTGTCATACCTTTGCAAATGATCCTGCGCGCTGGCTCAAGTTTTTATCCGACATGTGTTTGTGGGGTGTCAAGCGTGGCAGCATTTTTGTTTTCGCAGGATTATATCTTAGGTTTGCGTCAATGCTGTCCGACCTTGTTCCCACTGCTGAAAAAGCCGGTCCAGGTGGGGGAAGCGGTCCTCGGGTTAAGAGGGGATAGAGAACAAACAGAGACCTTGGGAAGGGGAATGAAGTCATGGGTCTTACCGTAACGAACACCAATACCATTTCACTCTTGAACATCCTGAACCGGACGTCGCAGTCGCAGTCGGATACGCTCCAGCGACTTTCGACGGGCTTCAAGGTGAACCGCGGATCGGATGATCCGGCGGGTCTGATCGCCATTCAGAGTCTCAATGCCGAACTGACCGGCGTCGAGGCGGCGATCGCCAACGGCCAGCGGGCCAAGTCGGTCATGAACGTGGCCGACGGCGCCTTGAAGGAAGTGTCGAGTCTGCTTACTGAGATTCAGAAGCTTGCCGCGGCAAGCACGAGCTCCGGCGGTCTGTCGGCCGCGGAGATTGCCGCGAACCAGGCGCAGATCGACAACGCCATCAACTCGATCGATCGAATCGTTCGCACGACCACGTTTAACGGCAAGTCGCTGCTCGACGGCCAGCAGGCCATCCGGGCAACGGCCGACACGCCGAACAAAGTCGGCGACGTCCGCGTCTATTCGCGGCCGAATACCTCTTCGTCACAGTCGCTGGCGATCAACGTTGCTTCGGCCGGCGCCGTTGCTTCCGCCACGCTGACCACGGTCAGCGCCGCTTCGCTCGGCACGGCCGAGTTCAGCATCACCGGCAAGCTCGGCAGCGCGACCATCGCGGTCGGCGAGGACGACACGTTCACCGAGATTCGCGACCGGATCATTGCCGCCGCTGATCAGACCGGCGTTTCGGCGTCGATCGTCGGCAGCGAGCTGCGGCTCCAGAGCCGCGAGTACGGCTCCGCGGCCTTCGTGTCCGCCAGCTTCATCAGCGGTGACACGCAGTTCAGCAACATTTCCCACACCAAGGGCACCGACGCCAGTGTCACCGTCGCCGGCCAGACGGCCTTCGTGGACGGTCTGCGAGTGTCCTTCAATGCGGGCGGCGCCAGCGGTGAGTTCACGCTGACGGCGGCCGGAAACGTGGCGGGCAGCGCCGGCAACCTCACGATCGATGGCGGCGGCCTGACCTTCCAGCTTGGTACCGAGAGCAACACGCAGTCCACGGTCGGCTTCTCCGGCCTGCTCAGCCACAACCTGGGCAGCAACGTGGTCGGTTACCTCAACACGCTCAAGAGCGGCGGCGCCAACGCCCTTTCTCAGAATGCGAACAATGCGATGGCCATCGCCAAGTCCGCTTTGAGCCAGGTTGCCACGCAGCAGGGTCGCATCGGTGGTTTCGAGAAGTACCAGGTAGATACCGCCGTCAACAGTCTGAACGCGACGAAGCTCTCGCTGGAAAGCGCCCGCAGCGTAATCCGCGACGTGGACTTCGCCACGGAGACGGCTGAACTGACCAAGCAGAACGTGCTGCTGCAGTCGGCCATCTCGCTGCTCGGTGTTGCCTCGCAGCAGTCGGGCCAGATCCTGTCGCTGCTGCGGTAAGCGGCACGGCGACACCCCGACCTGGTGGGCACTATCAACCACACGGCGGGATCGAGGACGAACCTCGATCCCGCCGTTTCTTTTTCTTACGCATGAATTGTTTCCGCACGGGGAGGCCAGTGCGCCGGGAGGGATTATCCCTTCTTCAGCGCTGCCTCCAGGCCGGGGAGCTGATCCGTGCCCGCCGGCGCGGTGATCACCGCACCGGTAAAGGCGCTGCCGATCGGCTCAAAGCGGCCGTTCAGATGGCGGGCAAGAAACTCCTCGGCCACGGCGTAAAAGGCCATGCGGTTTTCGGGACGTGCAAAGCCGTGTCCCTCGTCGGGGAATAAGACGTAGGTTACGGGGATACCTTTGCTCTTCATCGCGGAGACGATCTGGTCACTCTCGGCCTGCTTGACGCGAGGATCGTTCGCGCCCTGCGCAATCAGGAGCGGGCGCTTGATCTTCGCCACGTGATTCAGCGGGGACCGTTCCTCGAGCAGCTTGCGGCCCTGCTCGGTTCGCGGATCGCCCACCCGCGAGGTGAACATGTCCATCATCGGTTTCCAGTAGGGCGGGATGGACTCAAGCAGCGTGATCAGATTCGATGGGCCGACAATATCGACGCCGCAACAGAACACATCCGGCGTGAAAGTCAGGCCGACCAGCGTGGCGTAGCCGCCGTAGCTGCCGCCGAAGATTGCGACCTTGCCCGGATCGGCGATTTTCTGATCGATGGCCCAGGTAACTGCGTCGATGAGATCGTCGTGCATGCGGCCGGCCCATTCGAAGTTGCCGGCGTTCAGATGCTTCTTGCCGAGGCCGGTCGAGCCGCGGAAGTTCACGGAAAGAGCGGCATAACCCCGATTGGTCAGCCACTGATGCGTGGGATCAAAGCCCCAGCTGTCGCGTGCCCACGGGCCGCCATGAACCACCAGCACGAGCGGGAGCGGCTCCTTCGGCCGGCCGTTGCGATCCGACCAGACCGGCAGAGACAGATAGCTCACGAGATTCAGACCGTCGCGTGACTTGATCGTCACCGGGTGCATCTTCGTCAGCGGCAGGCCTTCCAACTGGCGGCGATTCGTGAAAAGGAACCTGGCGTTGCGGGCCGTGCGGTCGTAGTGGTAGTAGCGGACCGGGCCACTGTCCATGAGATAGGCAACGATCCAGTGCTTGTCGTCGAGGGTTCGACTGGTGACCTCGACGTCGCCGCTCGCGACCGTCTTGAGGTAGGACATGTCGGCCCGGACGGCGTCATCGAGAATGTCCCACTGTTTTCGATCGTAGTTGAAGGCGACGGCCTGAATGGTGTTTTCCGTCGGATGCATGAGCAGTCCGCCGACATCGGCCCGGGGATTTGCGGACAGCAGCTTCTGGGCGTTGGTTTCCATGTTCCAGGTGAAGATTCCCGCCGTGTCGCGGTTGCGGCTGTCGATCATGTAGAGCGTGTTGCCGGATTTGTCGAAGCCGATCGCGCTCGTGGTCAGCGAATCCTCCGGCGGAATTCGGGTGAACAAGGTCCAGTCGCCGCCATCGGCCGGCTTGAAGATCTCGCTGCCGCCGTCCGGCGTCATGCGCGTGGCCAGGCGAACTCGGTAATCGTCATCGGTGGTGAAATCGCGATATCCGTCATTCTTCTGGATCAGCTCGCGATGGCCGGTCACAAGGTCTACGCGATAGATGTCGTGCAATTCGCGGGTGCGATCGTTGATGGCCAGCAGGATCTGGCCGGGGAACTTGTGGCTGATTTCCTGAATGCGCGCCTGAATACCGTCGATCGGCGTCAGGTCTTTCGTCTGGCCTGTCTTGATGTCGGTCGCGTAGATGTGCCAGTTTTCGTCGCCGTCTTTGTCCTGCGGGTAGAGAATGTGATCGCTGGTGTAGGCCCACGAGAATGATCGAATGCCGCGCTTGCGATCCTGAGTCACGACGCGGGCGGCATCCGGCTGATCGGCCGGTGCGACCCAGACGTTCATGACGCCGGAATCTTCCGCCAGGAAGGCGAGCTGCGCGCCATCGGGGCTGAGCTTGGGCGAGGCCCTGTCAGGATTGCCATAGAGGATGCTCCGCGCGATCAGCGGAGTGCTCTCCATGTCCTTTGGTGCTGCGGTGTTCATGTTACCCTTGAGACTGCATCCGGTAGCCGTGAGGGTGCAGATCCCCAGGGCGAGCAGTACTCGTGCGCCTGTGTACATCGTGGTTTCCTTTCAATGGTGGTGTGTGTTTGGAGGCCGAATCTTTCCCATCGGGACATCGCACGTGTTCGACAAAACAGTGAAAACGTTATAAAGCGTTGAATCTTTCATAAAAAGGTACGCCCAGCGTGAACGGGCGTCAAAATATCCCGCCCTGGCGGCTAAACCGCCGGGGCTGTGGCCGCCTGCCTTCGGCGGGCCAGGTATTGCGCCATTCCAGCGAAGGAAAGTTGCACAGCGAGTCCGGCGAAAACGGGGGCAGGTAGATTCCGCAGCGCAGCCATCCAGATGCCGACCGGTGAGGCCGTAAAGACGATTGACTTGGGGTCCATGACTGGCCGGTCGTACGCGACTTCGATCGACAAGTCGAGCAGGAGCGGCAGGAACCAGAGCAGGAAGACCATGATCCCGCCGAAGAGAAACCCATTGGGCACGACGCTGTAGCAGAAGCGCATCAGGCCGGACATGGTCAACAGTGCCAGCAGAAACGAGACGGGAATCGCAGAGGCCCGCAAGGGATCAACGTCGCCGGTTGCAGTGGCCACAAGCGCCCCAATCTGACTGCCCGCGACGGGAACCAGCACGGCGGCAACGACCAGTGTGCAGATGATGGCGGCTTCGTAGTAGCGACGGGGACGCGGTGGCGCGAAATCGGGATCTTTCAGCGTTCGCCGTGCCCAGCGCGCCTCATCCTGCGCGGAACTGGCAATCGGCAGGCACGAGAGCAGCGCGAGACTGGTGAGCGTCACACCCCATTGAATGGACGGCTCCGCGGCAAACGCGAAGAAGTCGATCACGGTTTCATCATCCGGCGGCCAGAAGCGAAGGGCCAGCGCGGAGGTCAGCGTCCATAGTCCGAGCAGCACATACGCGAGTGCGGGCGAGAAGGCGATGACGTCGTCACGATGGTACTTTCGCGCCGCGGCGATGAAGAAAATGATCGCAAAAGCCGCCTGCAGGATCATCGAGACAAAGATCATGACCTGGTGGTCGGGGAGCAGGCCGGACTGGCTCATCAACGCAACGCGGCCGATCGAGAGAAGGAGAAAAAGCCCCGGCAATGCCGCGGTGATCGTCAGGTTGCCGGCCACCGCGAGGATGATCAGCAGGCCGGTGATGGCCGTTTTCCCCCGTGTGGCGAGTGCCACGAGAACGGCAAACACCCAGCAGGTTAATGCGAGGACACCGAGCATGATAAAGAGCATGGTCGGCGCGACGAGCGGTGTACCGGGCCCCGGTCCGATCATGAGCAGAAAGATATTGCAGGCGGTCCAGTTTACGAAGGTCATGGATGCCACCTGCGCGAGCGCGCCCGTGAGATAGCCGAGCACCGCCGTCGGTCCGCTCATGGCGGTCAGCCGGTGGGAAGTGATCATGTCGGTGGTAAAGTCGCGCTGAATGGCGCGGCGCAACTGATTGGTGCCAACTAAAAAAAAGAGTCCGACCTGCACGAAGATGAGCAGGGTCATGGCCCCGCCGGCGAACTGCGGCAGAGACAGGTCCGGCCGAGTGCCGCGATAGATGAGCGAGGCGACAAAGAGAATTATCCCGCCATAGATTGCCGCCAGCATCCAGAATCGCCGCCAGCCGCCGACCAATTGAAGCTGTGCCCAGCCCAGCGGATTGCTGACTATCGGTATGTCACTCATGACGTGCCATCCTTCGATCTTTCGATGCAAATGTGCTTCACCGATCGAGCGCAATTCGGCGATTTTTCCTCTTGCTTCATCATTCCGGTTTTCTAGTCCACCTGCCGGATGCCGGTCCGGAGGTAGGCCTGTTCCAGGTCGTGTTCCACCGGCGCGAAACTCGCCACCGGCAGACCCTCTCTGAGCAATCGGGCAAGCAGCGCTGCCGCCGCCCCGGCTTCATGCTCGTATTCGAATGAGATCTGCCGCCCGTGGACCTCGATCCGGGTCAGCCCGCCCATCTCGGAAAGCAGGCGCGCAGCATCGGGGACGGATCGGGCGAGGGTGACACGGTAGTGGCACCGGTTGTCCTGCTTTCCTCCGACGACCTGTGCCACGGTGCCGAATTGCCGCAATGTTCCGGCTTCCATGATGCCGATGTGCGTACAGTATTCATGCAGATCGGCGAGGATATGGGAACTCACAATCAGTGCCTTGCCCTGGTCCCGTAGACTGCCGAGTAGCTTGCGAAACTGGACGCGACCGGCGGGGTCCAGCCCCGAAGCGGGTTCGTCGAGCAGAATGAGCGTCGGGTCCGGCAGCAGCGTACGGGCGACAGTGAGTCGCTGGCGCATGCCGCGCGACAGCGTCTTGATCCTTGCTTCGCGCCGGTCGAGCAGCCAGAGCTGTTCGAGCCAGAAATCGATTCGTTCTTCGATCATGTCCCGCCGCAGTCGATAGGCCTTGCCGATGAAGCGCAGAAACTCGGCGACTCTGAGCTCCTCGTAGATCGGCGGCGTATCCGGTGCGAATCCGATGCGCGACTGTGCCAGCACGTTGCCCGGCTCGATGTTGCTGCCCAGAACACGAACGCGACCGGCATCCAGCGGGTGCAGTCCGGCCACGGCTTTCAAGCTGGTGGTCTTGCCGGCACCGTTCGGGCCGATGAGCCCGAGCAGGTCCCCGGCGGCGAGGGTGAGGGAGAAATCATCGAGCGCGACCGTCTTGCCGTATTCGACGCGCAGCCCGGTAGCTTCAAGAATGATGGTCAAGGTGTCAGCAGCCCTGGCGGCGGCCGACGGCCGGCGCAACGGTTGATTCTGTTCAGCATGGTGAGTAGTTTAGCGGGATACAGTGGTAACTGAACAGATTCTGTAGCAGATGGCCTCGCCGGAAACACCTCATCAGGGCATCATTCCGCGGCTTTGACGACGCGGCTTCGGCGGCCCTACAATCTCCCGATTGCCAGCGGCGGGCCCTGCCAGCTCGACCGACTGCCCCGGCAGGGCCCTGCATCGAAACGGACACCCCATGAGCGAAGTTTCGGTTTTCTACAAGTCGATCGTCTATGTTCACCTGGCGGTCTGTCTGACCCTCGCCGTCTACGGCATCCATCGCTACAGTCTGGTCTATCTCTACTACAAGTATCGCCGGAACAATCCGCGCAAGACGGCCTGTTTTCTCGAACGACCGCGCGTCACCATCCAGCTCCCCATGTTCAATGAGAAGTACGTTGCCCGACGGGTCATCGAGGCCGCCTGCCGGATCGAGTACCCGCGGGACCGGCTCGAAATCCAGGTGCTGGACGACTCCACCGATGAGACGGTCGATATCGCGCGGGAAACGTGCGAGCGGATGCGCGCCCAAGGCCATCCTGTCGTCTTCCTGCATCGCGAGAACCGTGAAGGTTACAAGGCCGGCGCCCTCGCCGAAGGTCTCCGGCGCGCCACCGGCGAATACATCCTCATCTTCGACGCGGATTTCATTCCGCCGCCAGATGTTCTTGAACAGATGGTCGATCACTTCGTCGACCCGAAAGTGGGCATGGTGCAGGCGCGTTGGGAGCATCTGAACCGCGATCAGTCGCTCCTGACGAAGACCCAGGCAATCCTGCTCGACGGGCATTTCGTGATCGAACATGCGGCGCGAAATCGCAGCGGCCGGTTCATGAGCTTCAACGGCACGGCGGGAATGTGGCGAAAGTCGTGTATCGAGGCGGCCGGCGGCTGGCAACACGACACCCTGACGGAAGACCTCGACCTTTCCTATCGTGCTCAACTGGCCGGCTGGAAGTTTCTCTATCTGCCGGAGTTCACGGCGCCCGCGGAGATTCCGCCGGAGATGAACGCCTTCAAGAGCCAGCAGCATCGCTGGGCCAAGGGCGGTGCCCAGACATGCCGCAAGTTGCTGCCGCGGATTCTCGGTTCCCGGTTGCCCTGGCGGATCAAGGTGGAGGCCTTCTTCCATCTGACAAGCTGGGTGAGCTACCTTCTGATCCTCATCCTGACGCTGTTGCTCCTGCCGGCGCTCTACCTGAAGACCCACATCTTTGCGGACAATGTTGTCCTGCGGGCCATGTTCGATGTGTCGCTCGTGCTGATCGCCACCTGTTCGGCGAGTACCTTTTACGTGGCCAGCCAGCGCGAAGTCTTTCGCACCTGGGCGGAGAGTCTGAAGTATCTGCCCTTCCTGATGAGTCTCGGCGTCGGCGTTTCGATCAACAATGTCCGCGCGGTGTTCGAAGGGCTGTTCGGCAAGCCGGGCGAATTCGTTCGCACGCCGAAGTTCGGCGTGGATGGCAACGCCTCAGAGTCGAAGCCCGTCGTCGGTGCAGAAAATGTTTCACGTCGCTCGCGGCTGCGAGTCGATGCCAAGCACCTTCAGGCATGGTGTGAGCTGGCAATGGGTTTGTACATGGCCAGTTGTGTGGCCTACACGGTCTACAAAAAGATGTGGATCGGCCTCTTCTTCATGACGCTCTTTACCATCGGCTATCTCTATGTCGCCGGCCTGAGCTTCTACGGCTTCCGCGTCGCCCGCCGCGCGGCGACTACCGAGTCGAGCGCACTGGACACCGCCGGTCTTACGCCCGCCACGAAGACGGCCTGAAATCGCGGTACATCAATCGCATCCTTCTCGCGATACAAGCAAGTCATGTTCGCGCTTCTTATTGATGAGAGGGCGGAACTTTTCGCACCGTCGTGTTCGCAGCCAGGTTTGCCGGCAACCGAGCCCGGCGCGCGAGCGACGGATCTGCATTTACAGAATGCCGGTGCTGCCGGCTCGGATTGACGGTGACAATGGCCTGACAGATTCGGCTACTTCGCGCATTCGCCCGATAGGACTGTCTCGACAAACGCGGTCACGTCGTCGCCGTTGAGCGCGCCGCCGTTGGGTGTCGCCAGGTCGGCACACACGTCCACCGGCTCGCTGCCGACGTACATGGCGACGAAGGGCTGGATGTCGAGCCCGTCCGGTGCACCGCTTCCGTCGAGGTCGCCGCCGCAATCGCAGACCGGGACGCTCGGAATCGCCGCGGCCACGAGGACGGAATCCGGCGAGCCGGTCCGGAAGAGGCCCAGCTCGATCGTGCCCATGGTCGGCGGGGTGTTGGCATCAAAGCGATAGTTGTAGAGCGTGCTCCAGCGCAGGGCGTTGGCATTCGGATTCGTCGTAAACTTCTCGGTCTGCCAGGAGACGGCGCCGCCGGCGTGCACGCCCGGCCAGTCGGTGAGTGAGTAGGGCTCACCGCTGTGATAGTCGACATCGTGGAAGCCGATATTGGCGATGCTCAATGAGGCCGCAGCCGGAACGGTGAAGGCACCAACCGATCGGTGGCTGTTCATGTTGTAGAGTGCGTATTCGTAGTGCCACATGCCGCCGCCCAGATCGCTGACCTTGTAACCGAGGATCAGGCGACCGTCGCTGGGAACGTCGACGTTCACCAGCGTGACGCCGGACTCGTTGGCCGGCCAGGCGTAGATGGCCGGCTGCTGCGTGATGGAGCTGCCGGTGAAGCTCATGTTCCATCCGCCGCCGCTGGCCGAACCGACGTTCACGCGCCGCCAGGTGCAGTTGTTGTAGCGATTGATGGGCTGCTCATCGGTGGCCACGTACTGGCTCTCGCCGAAATACAGCGCACCGCTGTTGAGCGACGGATTGACATCGTCCACCTTGATCTGCAGCCGCTTGTAGATGGAGTTGCCCGTCAGGTTCCAGTTGAGCACGTACGGATATGGAAAGACGCCGGTCCACGCGTTGACCTCGGAGCGCGGCCCCAGGTCCTGCTGATCGGCGTTCAGACTGGCGCCGTAGGTATCGGTGGCATGGGTGCCCAGCCAGTCACAACTGCCGTTGGGTTCATACGGGCTGCCACAGGACGGGGCATCGGCGGCGCACCAGCCGTGCTTGAGCCAGGCGAGGCCGATCTGCTCGAAGCGGCCGCCCTTGAGGCGATACATGTTCTGCACGATGACCGGGTGCTGATTGCACTGCGGGCCGCTCAGACAGTCGATCCAGATGGCGTCCTGTTCGCCGAGATTGCACGAGACCGTCGTCATGGCGTACGCGGAAACGCCACCGATCGTGCCGTATAGCGTCAGGGCCGAGCCGATGTTGTGAACGATGACGTCCGGACCGTTCAGTGTTCCGCCGCGCGGGGCCGCGACTTCGTCGCTGTTTGTGGTCTCGGCCGCGTGCAGGTCGGGCGTGTCGACATCCGTCAGCGATACGCCGACATCGATCGAAACGGCGCCGACGACCGTCCGTGCGACTGACGGATTGCGAAGCACTTCGTCGGCGAAGGATTCGGCGATGACAACCGGCGCGGTGATGACCATCGACTCGGTCGCTTCGTCCACATGGATCGTGATCGCTGCGGAGTCCAGTTCGAAGATATTGCGATAGAGATTCTGCTGATCGGTCATCCAGCCGCCGCGCCGCGACAGCGACACGACGAAATCGCCGAGTCGGCTGTCCGCCGAGAGCGCCCCGCGGGCCGTCGGCAGGCGAATCATACCGCGCGTCTGAAGGTAACCGGAGATGCGCAGGACCTGATCATCGCGCAGCGTGACGCGCAGCTCGGAGCCCGCAGCAGAGACTTCGAAGATGAAGCTACCGGAAGAAGGCGATCCGTCGGCGTTCTGAAGCGTCGGCAGGCCGGCCTGCAAAAGCGCCGTCGGGTCCAGCTCGAGTACCATCGAGCCGGAGGCAGCCGTGAATGTCGCGAGCGCCTGCGGTTCCTGGACATTGCCTTCAATCGGAGCAGCAATCGTCCGCACAGAAGCGGCCGTCGTGACTAAACAGGACAACAGAACGGCGAGCGGGGCAAGTGAATGCTTCCCCATTAGTCGTACCTCCGAATTTTGCGAACCGATCGGGGCCACGCGGCAGCAGGTTCCCTCACCCACATCTGGCCGCTCGTGAAGTGTTTCTCGGCCCCTCACCGAGATTCATGATAACGATTTTTGATATCGAAAACAAAGCATTTTGAGGGGTATTCGCAGGACAGAGATCTGCCTTGCAACTCATCGCAGCGGACCCGGCGATCGCCTTTGCGAGGCGTGGGCAGCGGCGGTCAATGCACCGCTACGGCAGCAGGGCGGCGGGGCGATGCTCGCTGACTCTCCTCGAACCAGCGTATCGTCATCGGGATGCCCTCACGATAGCCGACTGTGGATTTCCACCCCAGCTCCTTCCTTGCCTTCTCTGCGGAGAAGAAGGTGTCCCGGCCCATGAGCCAGACGGCATAGCGGGTAATCATCGGCGGCTTCCTGAGCTTGAAGAGATGCCCGATGCACTCCAGCAGAAAGGCAGCGCGGTAGGCGATCTTGTAGGGCACCGACTTCGTCACCGGCGGCGCGCCGATGGCTTCGGCGACCAGATTGAAATACTCGCGCTGAGTCAGCTCGCCGTCGTTGGAGCAGTTGTACGCCTGGCCGACGGCGGCCGCGTTGTCCGCCGCGAGGATGCACCCCTCGGCGACGTTGCCGGCATAGACCACGTTGAGCCGATTGTTGCCGCTGCCCAACAGCTTGGCCTTTCCGTCGCGCACCATGGTGACAAGCCGACGAATCGTGGCACGATCGCGCGGACCGTACAGCCAGCTCGGGCGGATGACTGTGTACTTCACCTTGCTGCCGGCGCGATGGCGGCGCCAAAGCTCCTCCTCCACCATCACCTTGGCGCGCGTGTAGTAAGACCACTTGAAGAGCTTCTGCCCCAGCGGAGCGGTCTCGTCCACGACGAGCCCGGGTTCATTTACATGACCGTAAACACTGATGGAACTGATGTGAATGAACCTCGGCACGCCGGTCCGCTCGGCGGCGTCGAAGAGATTCTTCGAACCCTCGACGGTGATCCTGACAAAATCCTCCCACGGTCCCCAGTCACCAACCCGCGCCGCGGCGTGGTAGATGCACTGCACGCCCTCGCAGGCCCGCATGATCGACGGCAGATCGGACAGATCACCTTCCGCCAGCTCGACCCCCTGCGATTGAAGCCAGGCCACATCGGCTCCTGGGCGGACGAGTACCCGTACCGGACGACCGCGCTTGCGCAGTTGTTCCACGATGTGCGAGCCCAATAGGCCGGTGCCGCCTGTAACAAGATTCATGCGTGCGAGGTCCTGTAGATGGCCCCGGGGGCCGGTTAGTCGTCAAGAACGTAGAAGCTTGCCGGACCGGCGTCAAGCAGTCCGGCCGCCAGGCCTGCATCGGCTCTCGACGTCAGAAACGCAGTTCAATGGGGCGGGGCGCTTCACCGAGGTGCTCAGCCACCAGCGCTGCATAGCTTCGGCTGATGGAGTTATGGGTATCGATGCCTATTTTATCCGCAACCTGACGAATGGTCTCCTCGGTCGGTCCCTCGATCTCCACGAAGCAGCCGAGCTGCGGGAGTTCGTCCAGCTCGATCGTGCAGGATGCCGTCGCGTTGCCCGATGGCGGCAGGCGCCACGTTGACCGGCGCTTCTCAAACGTCAGCCACGGAAAAAAATCGAGTTCCGACAGCAGTCGTGTCATCGCATTGGCATCGCCGATCGGCAGTTCGATCTCTTCGCGCCGCTTGAAAGCCGATGCCTGCGTTGGCCCCTTGAAAGTCATCGTCGCCGGAACGCCTTCGGCATACCCATCGACCACGCGTACACTGCGCACGCGAAGCCCGCAACCGCGCGCCAGAAGCGCCTGCTGCGGGTTATCGAACAATCGATTGGTCTCGATGACGCTGCCGAGAAATTTTCCGCCGCCAGCGCGAAGCTTCTCCACCAGATGATCGTGGGAAGCCACCGCGACTTTGCATTCGAGCTCGACTGCCACATCCGCTCCATCTGCTGCGCGGCGCATCGCCCTGCCGTGCATGCGCGGACTCGACCGGCAGCACGTGTCAGGACTCGGGCAGCCGCAGCGTCATGCCTGGCGAAAGCCGCCTGGGGTCTCCCTTGAGCAGGGCTTTGTTGAGACGCAGGATTTCCTCCCATCGCGCACCGTTGCCCAGTTGCTTCTGCGCGATGCCGTAGAGGGTATCTCCTCCGACGACCTGATAAGTTCGCCCGACAAGAGTCGGCGCTGCATCTCCAGTTCCTGGATTCGAACGCGCAGCCGCGGCCGAGTCGGTCGCCGGTGGGTTCGACGATCGAGGTTGCGGGATTGTCAGGGTATCGCCGATGCGCAGTTGCCGTGGCCCCTTGATCTGCGGATTGGCTGCGAGGATGTCATCCGAGGCCGTGCGAACCTGATAGTACTTTTGCGAGATACCTTCAAGCGTATCACCCTCGGAGATGACATGCTGCTTCGGCCAGCCGCCGGCGGACGCGCTGCGCGTCGCTGTACCGGTCGCAAGTCGATCCGACGGCTGAAACGCCGATCGCTTGTTCTCCGGCGCATGCGCTGTGGTCGGCATGGTCACGATCGGCGGGCGCTCCTCGGCGGCGCGCGATCGCTGTAGATCCTTTCGAACATCTCCTGCTGCTTCCGGCTCAGCACGCTCCGCCGACGGATTCACGCTGCGCGACGGGTCACGCGGCAGTGGACGGTCATCCTCCGCCGAATCGTTCGACGCGACGGCCGTGCGAATGCGATCGCCAATGGTGCCGTAATCGGTGCCGTGCGGATCGGTTGCCTTCTCGTCCGGCTTGAGCAGCTTGTCCCACGTTGCTTCCACCAACTCCGGCGACGGGCTGGTGCGCAGCGCGATGGGCTGCGACGACTCCTGCGGTTTTACGCCCTCCGAACGCGACGGATCGGCAAGGACGATCTGCGTGCCCGACGGGCGACCGGTCGTCGTATCGGTCGGGCGCGCCGGCAAGGTAGCGTCCGTCGGCGAGCGCGGTCCAGTGGCCAGGCGCTCGGCGAGCCGCTGAGGTGGTCGCTGCACCGGCCGCTGCGCGACCTGGCGCTGCGAGTCCGCCGTCGGACGATTCACCAGCGCGCCGGGACGGGCCGCCGGCGCAGGCTCGATCTTCTTCTCTGCGGACTCGGGTATCTTCGGCGGCTCGGTCACGCGCGTCGCCGTGGCGACGAGCAACTCATCCTCACCCGGCGTGCTTCCATAGAAGAAGTACACGCTGGCGATGACAACAATCACCAGACCCGCCACGACGCCGACTCGGGCTTCCGTACCCATGTGGACCTCCCTGATGCCCTGATCATGACCGACGTCCTGCGTTCGTCGGCCGCTTGCCCGCTACCGGGCCGCAGCCAGACGAGCGGCCGCCGCCATCGCCGGGCGCTTGACCAGGAACTGCGCGGCAATGGCGAACGAGCTGTATGTTCCGACGACGATTCCGACGAACATGGCGAAGTTGAAGCCGTGAATGCCGGGGCCGCCGAAGATGTACATCACCAGGATTGTGAGCATGGTCGTCAGACCGGTCAAGATGGTTCGCGCCAGCGTCTGGCTGACGGAGGTGTTGACCATTTCCGGTGTGACTTCATCGAGCCGGCCACGATTCTCACGAATCCGGTCGAAGACCACGATCGTGTCGTTGACCGAGTAGCCAATGACCGTCAGCAGGGCCGCGACCATTGCCAGGTCGATGCGGAACTTGTCGAGCAGCAGGGCCTTGCCGAGGGCGCTGTCCGCGAGGAAATGACACGCGGCAATGGCCCCAATCGCCATAATGACGTCGTGAACCAGGGCCACGACCGCCGCGAGGCCCCAACGGATGTTTCCGAAGCGGAACCAGACGTAGATGATGATGACCATCCAGCTCAGAGAAATGGCGATGATCGCCGAAGTCTGGGCCTCGGCCGAAACCTGCTGGTCGAACTGCGTCACCTGGCTCAGCGAGGTCTGTCGCTGGAGTGCCGCCTGAATCAGTGCCACTTCGGGCTCGGCCAGTTCGCTCACCCACGAGGAGGCGATGTTGCGTTGCTCGTCGTACAGCGGGAAGTTTTCGTCCGCCACGACGACCATGACGCGTTGCATGAGATCGCTGCCGGGTGAAGCCGGCGTCAGGCCGAACACCTCGGACTCCCGCCAGCCGTGCGTCTCAAACCCCGGCTGGAGGCGCATGGCTCGAAGCCGGTCCTTGAGCGTCTTGAGATTCTGCGGCGGCTCAATGCGATCAAGGATCATGGCCACGCCGCCCTTCCAGCCGCGAAGGTCGATCTGCGCCAGTTCGGCATCGCTGAGGGGCAGCCCGAGCTGCCGGACATCCTCCTCTCGGACCGGGAAGTAAGGCGTGCCGCCCTGCGAGGCATCGGCCATGAGCGTAAAGCGCAGGGCCGGCTGGATGTCCAGAACGTCCTGCATGGTCTCCATGATCGCGCCGACCACGATTTCCTTGTTCGGCTCAAGAGTGACGATTTCGAAGGATCGGCCTTCTTCGCGTCCACTGCCGATACTCTGGATGCCCTGCACCTGCGCCCGTGCGATGGATTCACCGGCGCGCTCGAACTTCTGGGCAAAGTCGCCGAGGTATCGCTTCATATCATCGAGCGTAACATTCGTATCTTCTTCGGTGCGAGTCCGGATCGTGACCTGTGTCGCGCCGGGATCGCTGTAACGAATGCCGTCGAGTTCGTTGAGCAGGCGATTGTCTTCCGTGTCCATCACCGACTTGATCACCGGCTCCAGCCGCACGGCCGGCACACCAGGACAATCGATCACGTAGGTGCCGCCCGATCCGCTCACGCTGGCGCCGCGGATCGCGTCCGCATATCGGCGAAGCGTTTCGCCCGACTTTGCCAGCCGTTCGCTGATCTGCGTCTGATCGAGGGAGCCGGGCTCCTTGAGGTCGATCTGCGCGGCGGTTCCGCCGAGAAACTCGATGTCATAAAGTTGCTCGCGCTCCAGTTGCGAGAAGCAGAACAGACCGGCAGCCGAAAAGAGCAGCGAGACGCCGAAGAAGACCGGTCGAAGGCCGACCCAGTTGATCTTGGGTGCACCGATGAGCTGCATCATCGGCAGCCTCGGCTTGGTCCCGCGCTGAAACGATCGATGCACGGCACGGAAGAGTGCGATCAGGACGAGCAGCCCGACGACCGCAGGCGCGCATTCGAGCAGCCCGCGCCCGAAAGCCATGAGCACCGAGTGTTCCCGGGCCAGTTCATCGTTCCAGGCGTAGCCGATGCCGTAGAGCATGCCGCCGAAGCCGGCAATGGAAAACGCAGCGAAGATCGGATAGCGGGTCACTTCCATGGGAATCGACAGCATCGACATCATCTCGAAGAAGATGCGGGTCACGAAGTAGGCGGTGAACAGATTCAGCACGACGCCGATGCCCAGGGTCAGACCGAAGCCCTTGATCTCCTCGCTGCCGACCCAGTAGAGGATCACGCAGGTCAGGAGGGTGGTGACGTTCGAGTCGAGAATCGCCCGGAAGGCCCGTTCATAACCAAGCTTGATGGCCATTCGCATCGTGTTGCCGCGGGCCAGTTCTTCGCGCATGCGCTCGTTGATGAGCACGTTGGCGTCGACCGCCATGCCCAGCGAGAGGACCAGGCCCGCGATGCCGGGCAGGGTCAGCGTGGCGCCCATCGCCGAGAGGACGGCGAGCGTGAGCAGCAGGTTCAGACCGACGGCAAAGACAGCGACGCCGCCGACGTAGAAGTAATAGCCGAGCATGAAGATCGCCACGAGGATGGCGCCGTACTTGGCCGAACGCAGGCCCGCTTCTCGATTGGCCTCGCCCAGACTCGGGCCGATGGCGCGGACACTGATCGGCGGATCCTTCAGCTTCTTGGGCAGACTGCCGGCGTCGAGCTTCTTGACCATGTCGGTCACTTCCTGCGGCGTGAAGGACCCCTGGATGATGCCCTCGGTGCGAATCACCGAGTTGATCGTCGCGTGGGAAATGGCCTCATCGTCCAGGAAGATGCACAGTTGTTGACCGATGTTTCGCCGCGTCAGGTTGGCGAACTTGTCGCCGCCCCGTTCGTCAAGACTGAAGCCGATTGCCGGACGGCCGATCTCATCGCGCGCGAATCGGGCGCTCTTGAGCGACCAGTCGGGCTCACCGAAGCGATGCACCATCGCCCGATCGTCGCCGATGTGGGCCAGCACGTAATACTGGTTGCCGTAGCGCTCGACCACGACCGGAAGACTGGCCTTTCGCGCCTCGAAGTCGCGCTCCAGGTCGGTCATCTTCAGAAAGTCGCGCGGGTCTTCGATCGCGAACCACTGAAAGTTTTCCTCGCCGGGCATGCGCCGCGGCCCGCGGGACTTGAGCTGCTCGATGTAGCGATCGAACTGATCGGCACTGGCCGCATCGCGCTTCGGCAGGATGCGAAACTCGAGTACGCCGGCGCCGCGAAGCAGGCGCTGAAGATCGGCCGGGTCTTCCAGGCGGCCTTCACCGCGACGCTGCCGCTTCAGGCGATCGGCCGCGGACACCATGCCGTCGATCATCGGTGACAAACCGGAAAACGACTCCTTGAGCCGAGTGAGTGTTTCTTCGCGCTTCGCCTCGCCGGGACGGGCATCGAGGACCAGTTGCAACTGGCCGATGTCGATGTTGGTGGCGAGCACGTCGGCCAGGGCAGCGTCGAACTTCAGCTCCAGATCGAGCACCTGGTCGATCGTCATGCCCTCGGTCGACTTATTGGGATCGACGTTCGCATCGAGCACGGCCTTGATTGCCGCCTCGTAGGCCGACTGTTTCTCGCGAAACGCAGTGAGAGCGTCAGCCGGAACTGTGGCGCCTTCCGTTGCCGGCTGCGTCGTGGCACGGGCCGCGGACATTTCATCCCAGGCCTTGGCGGCGGCTTCGAGCAGGCCCTGTCGCGCGGGAATCGCGCCGACCAGAGCAGCCAGGGCCGAGGTGCGCTCGCCGAGCGAAGTTTGCAGCGCGGCTTCGATCTGAGAGCGCGAAAGATTGTCTGCCGAGATGGCGGCAACGCGTCGATCGTACTCCGCCTGCGCCGTCTGCACTGCATCGTACGCTACGGCCGCGGCCTCCAACAGCGCCTGCCGGGCCGGTACGTTGCGAATCAGCGAGGCAAAAGCCCGTGATCGATCCTCTCCTGATCGGGCCAGGGCGCTGAGAACGTCCGTGCGGCGCAGAATGGTCTCCTGAATCTTTTCCTGATAGTCCTCGTATTCCCGGCGAGCCGCGACGACATCCTCGCTGGGGCGCGGCATCTGAATCTCAAGGCGATTCGCGCCGACAGGCCGCCAGACGAGGTTGTACACACCCTTGGGATCCACGCGCTCGCGAAGCACGCGCATCACGCGCTCCGAAAGGCCGGCCTTCTCGCCGGCAGACATACCCGAGTCGTCAATCTCGTAGAGCAGACTGTAGCCGCCGGCGAGGTCGATTCCGTACTTGAGTTTCTGATCGAGCGGCCAGACCGTGGAAAAAGCCAGGGCCGCGACAAAACCGATCAGCACAATCTTCCACCAGATATCTCGTTCAGTCATGACACACCTTCCAGGTTGCGTGTTACCAATGCAGGTTGGGACATCAATGATCATCAGCGCCGATCAGGGTGGCGCAGATGTAACCGGTTCATATTCGTCGGTAAGCGGAGAATGAATCCGTGAACCCCGGCGCCGCCGAGGAATCGGTCGGGTTCGCCATCGGTTCATGGGTGACGGGCGTAGTTAGTGTGCTGGCGGAGCCAGCGCGTGATACGCCGGACGATGAAGTGAAGATACAAGCGGCGTGTCCGCTTCAAGAATCAGATGGCGGGAGCGATGCCGACCGCAGTCGCGCACAACCGAATCCGCCGGCAGGAGTACGTGGGCGGAGCCGTGCGTGTCGATCGGCTTGGCGCCGGCGGCGACAAAGCATGCCGAAGCTCCGCTGTCGTTCGATCGCGGATCCGAAGATTTAGACTCGGTCGGAGCCGTATCGAGATCGCAGCCGCTTTCCTGTGCGGCCTTCTGACGGGCCATCTCCTCGGCGGCACGCTGCTGACAGTGGGCCTGCGCGGCAAAGACGGCCGGCCCGCCGGCCATAACCAAGGCCGCGGCCAGCGGAACCATCGCGCGAAACGCAAATCGAACCAGAGTGAACATCGATGAGAACTATACCTGTGAATTGGCTGCGTATCAACATGTCCGGCGACCGCGGTCTGTAAACGAGTCAGGAGCAATAACAGGGTGGTTTCCGGCCGAAACAGGTCGAACTATCCCCATGCGGCATCCAGCAACAGGTCCGCGACGCCGGCCGCGCCGAGCAGCAGACTGACGCATCCGTTGAGGGTGAAGAAGGCGAGATTCACCCGTGAGAGGTCGTCGGCCTTCACGACGGCCTGTTCCGCGATCAGCAGCGCCGTCGTCAGGGTGGCGCCGCCCCAGTAAATCACCCCGAGGTCCGCCGTCCGACCGACTGTCGCAAGCAGGCCGACTGTCAGCATGTGACAACACCGTGACACCTGCAGGGCCCTGGCAACACCCATCCGCGCCGGAATGGAAAAAAGCCCGTCGCGCCGATCGGTCTCAACATCCTGACAGGCATAGATGATGTCGAATCCGGCGATCCAGAAAGTGACCGCAGCCGCCAGCAGGAAGACCGGCAGCCCTGGCGCGGCCGGGTCCACGGCGATCCACGCGGCCACCGGTGCAAAGGCGATCGCCGCACCGAGCACGAAGTGTGCCCCTGAGGTAAATCGCTTCGCATAGGAGTACAACGCCAGTGCCACGAGGACCGGCGCCGCAAGCCGCAGCGGCCACGGATTCTCGTAAATGAGATGGAAGCCCATGCAGGCCAGGAGAAAAACCGCGGCGGCGAGCACGGTGAAGACCCACGCCTGACCGATGCGAATCCGGCCGGCGGGAATCGGCCGCGAGGCCGTTCGCGGATTTCGAGCATCGAGCTTGGCATCGGCGATGCGATTGAAGGTCATGGCAAAACTTCGCGCAGCCACCATGCAGACGACGATCAACCCGAGCCGCCCCCAGCCGGGCCAACCGCCGGGCAGATTTCTGCTCGCCAGAAAGGCGGCGAAGACGGCAAACGGCAGCGCGAAGACGGAGTGAGAGAACTTGATCATCTCTCCCCAGGTACGTATCGCGCCGGTCCATCGAAGGGTCGTCGTCATCATCGCGGAATACTATAACGTGTGACGGCAGGCAATCAGGTGGAAAGTGAACTTCGTCTACGAAATGGAAGCTTGCCGGCAGCGGTGCGGTTCAAAGCTTGTCGGAATCTTCGTCGGGGATCAGGTCGTCTTCGGAGATTTCTTCGAGCCCTTCAATCTCTTCGACTTCCTCGACCTCATCAATGATGCCCGAGTCGCTGATTTCGTCGACTTCGCCGAGGTCCAGATCGCTCAGGTCTTCCGAGTCGAGTTCTTCGAGTTCGTCGATGTCGAAATCATCATCCGACGGCGCATCGGCCTTCGATGGGGCACGCGGAGGCGCAATCTTCGTCACGGTGTCGGCCCGAGCGGGCTGCGATCTGGCCGAGACGGTCGGCGTGGAGCCGGGCAGCGGAACGATCTTTTCGGGCTTGCCGTCGATCTGCACCGTGAACTGCACCAGCCCGATGCGCATGGTGTCGCCGGCCTTCAGGGCCGCCTCGGTGACGCGCTCGTTGTTGACGTAGGTGCCGTTGCTGCTGCCCAGATCGCGAACGAAAAGCTGATTGCCCTTGAGCCGGACTTCGCAATGCGCGCGCGATACTTCCCCCAGCGGAATGCGGATGTCGGCCTCCGGCTTGCGACCGATGATGCTCGGCGCGGAGCCGATCTCGAACTCCTTGCGCTTCCCTTTCCGACTGAAGGTGACCAGCTTGACCATTCTCGTCCTTCTTGCGTTCGCCCCGAGCGGATCGGTCATCGCGGGCGATTCCAGCGGTAAGCCGTGATGCTTCAATGTACCCTTGTCGCAGGGGCCATTCAAGCAATACCCGACTTTCGTGCACGCCGACGCTGCAAGGTCTTGTAATATAGGGTACACCAATCGGCTCAACGCCGGCCCCAGGAGATTCTATGCCCGACGACCGCGCCATCGGCTGGTACGTTCACTTGCCCTTCTGCACGACCAAGTGCGGCTATTGCGATTTCTATTCGCTGCCGACCCTTCCCGGGCTAGTGGACGGCCTCGTCGAGGCGATTCTCCGCGAACTTGCGCTGCGCGACCCCGGTCGCCCGGTCGAAACCATCTTCATCGGAGGCGGCACCCCGACCGTTCTGCCCGCTGACGCCCTGGGCCGCATCCTCACCGAAGTCGCCGCGCGGGCCGGCCGCGTCACGGAGTTTACCGTCGAGGCGAATCCATCGAGCACGGATAAATTAAAGCTGGATCTGCTGCGCCGCCACGGCGTTAATCGCATCTCATTCGGCGCGCAGTCGTTCAACCCGAATGAGCTGGCCGTCCTCGAACGGCTGCATGATCCGCGACACATCACCGAATCCGTCCGCGCCGCTCGGGCCGCCGGATTCGATAACATCAACCTCGATCTGATCTACGGTATCCCCGGACAGTCGCACGCAAGCTGGCGCGAGTCACTCACTCGGGCAATTGATCTCGGCACGCAGCACCTGTCGTGTTACTCGCTCATGTACGAGCCGGGCACGTCACTCACGCGGCTCCGGGCCGACGGCCGCATCCAGCCGTGCGAGGAGTCGCTGGAAGCCGATATGTTCGAGATGACCATCGACCTGCTGTCCGCTGCGGGATTCGAACACTACGAGGTCAGCAACTTCGCCCGGGCGGGACGACAGTGCCGCGCCAATGTCATCTACTGGGAAAACCGCGAATACCTCGGCATTGGACCGTCGGCGGTGAGCTGCCTCGAAGGAGTTCGCCGCAAGAACATCGCGGATGTCCGCCGTTACATCGAGCGACTGACGGCGGAATTTTCGATCGCCTCTGAACCGAGGCCGCGCGACCGCGATGCCCCCGTCGCCGAACTATCCGTCCTGAATCTGTCCGCGGCTTCTTGTGCGCCAACCGAAGCGCTCGTCGTCGAGGAAGAGTGCCTTACGCCACTGGCACGGGCCTGCGAAACGGCGGTACAGATGCTGCGTCTGACGGACGGCGTCCGCTACCGTCGCTTCACCGAATTATCCGGTTACGACGCGAAGCAGCTTTTTTCCGAGGAACTGGCGCGACTGGCCCGGCTCGGCCTGCTGGTGGTTGATGCTGATGGATTCCGACTCACGCGACAAGGTATGCTGGTCGCCAACGAGGTCATGCAGGGCTTTCTGCTGGATGATTCCGCAGTGGGCCGAATCAGCTAGCCGGCGCGCCTCGGATACTGTCGGTGCGGTATCATGGCTGTCCGACGCACCCACCGAATACGGAGCACGGATGATGGCGGTCACGATTAGAAAAGCCGAGCCGGGAGATCATCCCGAGTGGCTGCGGCTGCGCTGCGCGCTGTGGCCCGATTGTCCGGCCGAGGAACACGTCTGCGAGATCGCCAACATCATGACCCGACTCGCCGAGCAGATTGTCTTCGTCGCCGTTCGACCAAGCGGCTCACTCGTCGGATTCATCGAGGTCTCCATGCATGCCACGGCGGTCGGCTGCGAGACCGGACCGGTCGGGTACATCGAGGGCTGGTACGTCGATCCCGATCTGCGCCGACAGGGCATCGGTCGAAAACTCGTCGCCGCGGCAGAACAATGGTCCCTCGAACGCGGCTGCCGTGAGATGGCGTCCGACAGCATTCCGGACAACGAAGTCGGCGTCGTGGCCCATCGGGCCTGCGGCTTCGGTGAGGTCGAACGACTTGTTCATTTCCGTAAATCTCTCATCGCCTCGCTCGCGCAGAACGTCTCCGATGGCTCCGGTATCTGAATCGGCAGTTTCGTGTGCGGCTACGCGCACCGCGAAGCGTGCGGTAAGATTCGGCGCCGATGTAAATCGAATTCAACAGGAACCCCAGGTATGAAGCTCCTCATCGCGGACAGTTTTGAGGCATCCGGCGTCGACGGTCTCCGGGCCGCCGGCTTCGAGATTACCCACGAGCCGAACCTCAAAGGCGACGACCTGCGCGAGGCCATCGTCTACAGCGCCTGCCAGGTGCTGGTCGTCCGCGGCACCAAAGTCACCGCCGACATGATCGACGCATCGAGCCAGCTTGGGCTGATCGTACGAGCCGGAGCGGGCTACAACACCATCGATGTCGCCGCCGCCTCGCGCCGCGGCATTTTTGTCTCCAACTGTCCCGGCAAGAACGCCGTCGCCGTCGCCGAACTGACCTTCGCACTCATCCTCGCGCTGGATCGGCGCGTGGTCGACAACACGCTCGATCTGCGCAACGGCAAATGGAATAAAAAGGAATACGCCAAGGCCCGCGGGCTCAAGGGCCGCACCATCGGAATCGTCGGAATGGGACAGATCGGGCAGGCCGTCGTAACCCGGGCCCACGCATTCGAGATGAACGTCGTGGCCTGGAGCCGATCCCTGACCGACACGCAGGCCGAAGAACTGGGCGTCACGCGGCTGGCCAATGCCGCCGAGGTGGCAGCGGTGTGCGATATCCTCAGCATCCATCTTGCGGCCGCTCCGGAAACGAAAGGACTCATCAGCGCCGATGTGCTCGATCGTCTTCGCCCCGGCAGCTACGTCATCAACACGGCCCGCGCCGATGTGCTCGATTACGCCGCGCTGGCCCGGGCGGTGCGCGAGAAGGACCTGCGCGTTGGCTTGGATGTTTTTCCATCGGAACCAGAGACGGCGACGGCCGAGTATCGCGCGGACATCCTCGATGCAGGCGGCGTGATCTACGGCGCTCACCACATCGGGGCTTCGACCGATCAGGCCCAGGAGGCCATCGCCGCGGAGACGGTCCGAATCTGCCGCGCATTCAAGGAAACCGGACAGGTGCCCAACTGCGTCAACATCGAAACGCAGTCGCCCGCCTGCTGCCAACTGGTCGTCCGCCATTACGACAAGGTGGGTGTCCTGGCGACCGTGCTGGACATGCTCCGCCGCGCCGAGATCAACGTCGAGGAAATGTCCAACACGATCTTTCAGGGGGCGCGGGCCGCCGTTGCGGTTATCAGACTGCATCAGAAACCCACACCGGAGTTGCTGGCCTCGCTCACCGATATGAAGGACATGATCATCAAGGTGGAACTTAAACCGATCACTTGAGATTCGTTCGACGGTTTGCAATCCGTCGGCTTGTCCATCCGAATGACAATGCCCATGTTGCGAATTCTTGTTGCCGACCAGATCGCCGAAGAAGGATTGTCGATGCTTCGCGCGCGCCCCGGCATCGAGGTCGAGGTTCGCACCGGCCTGCCGCCCGATCAGCTTGCGAAGACGGTCGGCGATTACGACGGCATGATCATTCGCTCCGGCGTCAAGGTCACGCGGGACATGCTCGCCGCGCCGGGCAAGCTTCGCGTCATCGCTCGCGCCGGCGTCGGCGTAGACAATGTGGACGTCCCCGCTGCGACTGCCGCCGGCGTCCTCGTCATCAACACGCCGGATGCCAACACCGTCTCCACTGCGGAACAGGCCGTCGCCCTGATGCTCGCCGCCATGCGACGATTGCCGCAGGCCCACGCCCATGTGGTCGACGGAAAGTGGGATCGCAAGGCCTTCGTCGGTCATCAACTGGCCGGCAAGACGCTTGGCATCGTCGGACTGGGACGCGTCGGCCGGGCCGTCGCCGAGCGCGCCCTCGGCCTGAAGATGAACGTGATCGCATTCGACCCGCTGCTTTCGGGTGAATCAGCGCTCGATGGTCATGTGCGGCTGGTCAAAGACCTCATGACGCTGCTTTCGCAGATCGACGTCTTGACGCTCCACGCCTCGATGACTCCTGACAGCAAGCGCATGATCGGCAGGCCGCAGTTGGATCGGATGAAGCCCAGTGCCGTGCTGATCAATTGTGCCCGCGGCGCTCTGATCGACGAAGCCGCCCTCGCCGACGCGCTGAACAGCGGCCGGCTCGCCGCTGCGGCCATCGACGTGTTCGAGAACGAGCCGCCGGTCGGTTCACCGCTCCTGTCCGCAAAGAACATCATTCTCTCGCCGCACCTGGGCGCTTCGACGGAAGAGGCCCAGACGGCCGTCTCCACCGAGGCAGTCGAATCGCTGCTGGATTATCTCTGCTCGGGCGTCATTCGCGGCGCGGTCAACGTCGCCGGGCTTCCCGCGCATCTGACCGACCGCGACCGTGCGTATCTTGATCTGACGGCGCGGATGAGCGCCATTCTCTCGCCGCACGGCGCCGCCGGCATCGACCGAATCGAGCTGACCACGCAGGGCGCCGAATCCATGACCGCGCTGTGCCCCACGCTGGCCCTGCAGGCCGTCGTCGAGCTGATGAGCCCGCACATCGAAGGCCGGCTCAACCTGGTGAACGCCGCCGACTTCGCCCGCGAACGCGGGATCGTCGTGCATCATGCGGGCCTGACCGCCCGACGCGATTATTACGAGGTGGTCACGCTGACCATCCATCGCGGGGTTGAATCACACAGCATCGAGGGCGCCGTGTTTCTCGACGGACAGCCGCGCATTCTCGCCATCGACGGCTATCGGATGGAAGTCGTCCCCGAGGGGCTCCTGGTGCTGATCTTCAACGACGATCGGCCCGGCGTGATCGGCCTGGTCGGTACGCTGCTGGGCAATCACCACATCAACGTTGCGGACATGACGCTTTCCCGCAGGGCAAAGACCGCGCTAATGCTGCTCAAGATCGACGGGGGGTTGCCGGACGCCGTGCTCGATGAGCTTCGCCGTGCGTCGCCGCCGATCCTATCGGTGCGCACGGTCACCCTTCCGCCGCTGGCCTCGCGCGAGGGCGGTGCCTGATCCTGTTGGTCATTCTGAACGCGGAGTCCGCGCGTCTCGCCCGTATGCCTTCTCTTTGGCGAGTGCGGCCTGCACAGCCGGATGATTCAGTTGAAGAGTGCTACGCGGCCTTCTGCAATTTGCTGCGGGCAAGCTCGACAAGCAGATCGAACGCCGCGGCGTCATGAATCGCCAGTTCGCTGAGCATCTTGCGATTCAGATCGACGCAGGCGCGCTTCAGGCCGTTGATGAAACGGTTGTACGAGAAACCTCTCGCCCGGCAGGCGGCGGTGATTCGCGTGATCCAGAGCGAGCGGAAGTCGCGCTTTCGCGCGCGGCGGTCGCGATAGGAATAGACACCAGCGCGAACGACCGTATCACGCGCCGACCGCAGGAGCTTGCTGCGCGCGCCGTAATAACCCTTGGCGGCCTTGAGCGTCCGCTTGACCTTCTTGTGATGCGCGACGTGCGTCTTGGTGCGTGGCATGAGATTACTCCTGTACGGCGCGGCGCGTCTTGCGCGTCAGCGGCTTGTTGGCCAGGATCCCCGGCTGACGCAGCTTGCGCTTCCGATTGCCGGACTTACCGCTCATGAGGTGGCCGGCATTGCTTTTCTTGTACTTGATCTTTCCGCTGGCCGTGACGCGCATGCGCTTGGCCGAGCCCTTATGGGTTTTCATCTTGGGCATGGGTCGTACTCCGACAAGCTCTCCTCGATCAGAGGCGAGCCCCGAAGTTTACCTCCTTTTCATGGAGTTGGCAAATCACCAAACGCACTGGTCATTGCCCGCCGCACCCTGACGGGCAAATTGAAAATGCATCCCGTCAAACATCAGATCAAGGGGAGAAAGCGATACGCACGTCTGAACACAAGGATATTATTTGCAATAACTTACGAGCCGAACGATGGGGCTTGATGTTTCCAGGCCATGAAAAGTCGGACTGGTGTTATTCGTCCGAAACAGCCGTCGCAGCCGTCTCCCGCTGCTCTGTCCGTGGCCTGGTATCCGTCAGCAGCGGGGCTGTCCGTACAACTTCTTCCAGCACTTTTTTTGCATCCAGGGCCTCACGATTCTTTTTTCGAATATGCCGGTAGTACTCCCAGCAGCCCCAGCCGATCAGCCCGGCGATAAAGACGGAGGCGATCACAATCGTGGCGGTGCGTGTGCCGCCGACAATCTCGTGGATGTAGTCGCTGAACTTGTAACCGACGACGACCCAGACCGGTACGGAGATCAGGGCCGCGAAGCCGTCAATCACGAAGAACTTCCAGAACGGAACGCGACAGATTCCCGCCGTGAGAAACAGCACCGCCCGCAGGCCGGGCATGAAGCGCGCGGCGAACAGAATCTTCGCGCCGTGCTTTTCATATTTCTGCCGGGCTTTTTCAAGGAGCCAGGGCTTGGCGATCCTTCGGAGCCATCGATGTTCTACGATGTGCGCGCCATAGCGGCGGCCTGCTGAGAAGATGATCGAATCCCCCACCATGACGCCGATCAGGCCGGTGAGAATCATCAGGTACAGATCGGCCTGGCCGCGATGCACCAGCCAGCCGGCAGCGAGCAACGGGATATCTTCCGGCAGCGGTACGCCCATGCCGGCCGCGAGCAGGACGAGGAAGAGGCCCAGGTAGGACCACTTGCCCAGAAGTGAGAAGTAAAAGCCGTCCACGATCCGCCAGCTCCGCCGTCTTTACGTCCTGTTGAAATTCACGGCGATCCATGCCGTTGGTGCTGTGCACGCACGGCGGCCGGTTGCCTTATCTTTCAAGCTATCTCGCGTCCACGGTCCGCACATCCTGTGCTGCCTGCGCTGCAGCCGACACACGCGGATCCGGATCGCGCTGCAACATATCCAGCCATGCACGACGATACGGCCCGCCGACGGCGTCGACGTATCCAACAATCCAGATTCGGCGATCCTCGCTCAATCGCCCTACATGATGCTGCATCACTTCGAGACCCGGCCCGCCGAGCTTGAGCAGACCCGCACAGATTTCATCAATGGCGGCATCGGATATTTCGCCGACGTCCACCCCTTCGAGACATTGCCCCAGCGCCTCGGCGGCCTTTTCCGGCGGCTCCAGATCAGCGAGCACCGAAACTGCGGCTGCCGCAACCGTCTCACGTGGATCGCGGCGAAGTTCAAGCAGGGCGCGCTGGATGCTGCTGTGCGAGACGAAAGCCCGCGAGACCTCGATCGCGGCGCGAAGCTGATTCTCCGATCGCGCCGCCGCGAGCGTGTTTCGCAGCTCGGGCAGTACATGTTGCGCCACCTTCGGACGCTGCCTGAGTTCTTCGATGCGCTCGGCGAGTTCATCCGGCGTACGATTTTCCAGCGAGGCGATGAAGCTTCGCACCTTGGTCTTCAATTCGTGACGACGATAGCCCTTGTAGGCGAGAATGACCGCGGAACCCAGAATCGAAACGGTCAGCAGACATGCAGACGCCGAGACAAGAAGGTGACCCCAGAACCCGCCCTGTCGAATGGGTGCGGCGGTCAGTTGAGAATCGGTTGCAACCTTCAATGCGGAATACTCCCGGCAATCGACGAACGAACTTCAGGACGCGATTCAGGCGGGCTCCCGAACGACGCCGAATAGTGCGACAATTCGGTCGAAGTCATCAAGCGTGTAGTATTCTATCGTGATCCTGCCGCTGTGCCGACGACGCCCCTCCTTGATTCGCACGCGGGAGCCAACGGCCTGCGATAGACGTTGTTCCATGTCGCTTACCGCCGGTCGGGCCGGTTTTGCCTCGATCGCTCTTGCAGATTCTCCATCCTTTCGAAGCTGCGCGACGGCGGTCTCAACCTGACGCACCGACCATTCCTCGCTTACAATTTTCTGTGCAAGAGACAGTTGACTCTTTTTATCAGTAATAGCCAGGAGTGCCTTGGCGTGCCCTGCACCCAGACTGCCTCCGGCAAGCAATGCGAGGATATCGTCATGTAAGTCAAGTAATCGTATATAGTTAGCAACTGTCGCACGATCTTCTCCCATGCGCTTTCCGATCTCGTCATGCGACAGGCCGTAGCGAACGTGCAGATTCTTGTATGCCTGGGCTTTTTCGACAGGATTGAGATTCTCGCGCTGAATGTTCTCGACCAGTGCAAGTTCGAGCAGGTCCTCATCCTTCGCCGGACGAATGACAGCTGGAAGACTGTCAAGTCCGGCGATCGCGGCTGCGCGCAACCGCCTTTCCCCTGCCAGCAGCTCGTAGCCGCCTTCTGCCGGTCGCACGGCAATTGGCTGGATCGCACCTCTGCTCTTCAGCGAATCCGCCAGTGCCTGAAGTGCCGCTTCGTCGAACTCTCTGCGCGGCTGAGCAGGATTCGTGCGTACACTGGAAATGGGGATGACTGCAAAGCGCGACTGAGTAGTCGCCCTCGCCTGTGGCAGTGCCTCATCACGAGCGGAACTAACTACGCTCGGAGAAGATGGCTCTGTCAACTCGGTAGAAACCAGCGACGCAATACCTCGTCCAAGCCGCCTGACTTCCTTTGACATGCATTCCTCCGTGAATCGTTCAGTAGCAAACCATCTGGCAACAGCGAAGACTTATTCCGGGACGATTTTAAGCCATACTCAAAGATCAGACAACGAGCCATTCTGCTGTTCCACGTGGAACAACACCCATCAGCCATCGCAACGGAGATATAAAGTCCCATAATTTACAGATATTATTTATCTTTTATTTCAGGGGCACAGAGCCCACTTTGAAGAAGTCTAACGCCGATGCAGGCAGGGCCCTCTGCAAGCGGCGATAATAGTTGTGGAAGGAAATCGTAGCGTGGTTCTTGACTCTGGTGCGCCGGCCGGTCCTTCAGCGAGTAAAATGTTCGTGATGTGCAGAACTCGAAATCAGTTCTCAGGGCAGTCCCGCCAGGGGAGACCGCGGGAGCGGTTTTTTTCAGGATGGCCATCCGGCGGGGGGCGATTGGGCGCTCTTAGCATGGGCATCGTGCTCCTGCTCCTGGCGGCGGCCGGCTGTAATGACCCTTACTCGCAGCGTCGCATTCAGATGCGCACGGCACATCTGAACGAAACGATCTCGGATATCGAGCGAAGCGAGCAGCGACGGGCGCGCCGGCTTCAGGAGAGCGAGGCCACGCTGCAGAAATGGTGGCGGACCGATTGCGAGCGATTCGAGCGGCGCGCCCCCACGATCGGCGACTACATCTGGTAGCCGCTGCGGCGGCAAGCAACGGCGCGGCGACTGACAGTGCCATGTCAATGGCACCGGAGACGGGAACATGTTGCAGTGCAGCGAGTGTGAACACTTTTCACGCGGCCCGAACGGCCAGCTTTCCTTTCGCTGCGATCCTTTCGGCAACATCAAGGAGCCCGAGTGCCTGATGAAGTGGCATTTGCTGCGCACCGCGGAGTTGACGCAGAAGGTGGACCGCATGGTCGCTGCCTACGAGGCGACGTTTCAGATGTACAAGCGCATTCAGCCGCTTCAGGAGAAGATGTTCCGTCACATGGAGCAGGAGATCGACGAGGCCGAAGAGGCGGACGCGTGGAAGTACGGCGATCTGGACGAAGACGACGCTGATAATGATGAAGAGGAAGTCGACCCGGAAAAGCCGTTTTAACGAAGTTACATCTCAGTTGTCGCAAGCGAAAGGCGCGGCTCTTCTCACATTGCCCTTGCTCGTCACGGCATTCCGCTCCAGCACCGCGTCCTTTGCCTTGAGTGCATCTCGTCGCCGTGGTAGCTTTCGGGCATGAACCTTATCGCGCACGGCATTGATCTGATCGAGTGCGAGCGGATCGCGCGGATCATGCAGGACCATCCCGATCGGTTTCTCGCGCGCATTCTCACGCCGGCCGAACAGGCCTATTGCATGCGCATGAAGCACGCCGTACCGCGGATCGCCGGCCGATTCGCCGCGAAGGAGGCGATTCTCAAGGTACTGGGAACCGGCTGGCGCGGGCCGATTTCCTGGACAGATATCGAAATCCTGAATGATGATGCCGGCCAGCCGCACGTCACCCTGAGCGGGCCGACGGCGGAGATCGCGCGGCAGCGCGGCATATCGAGCGTGCTCCTTTCCATCACGCACACCGAGCATTACGCAGCCGCCAGCGCGGTGGGGGTCGGTACCTGAGCTTATCGCCTGCAGGGCAGCTTCTGCATCACTGCGTGTATTCAAATGGTATCGAAGGATGGTCCTGTTCGACCTGCCGCGGGCGATCACCGAAGTTGTATTGCATTCGCGAAAACAAATCACCGCGGCTTGTAAAAAAGACAAGGGCCGACCCGATGGGCCGGACCCCTGCCTTTCATGGAGGTGATAACGATCGTGGTCGAATCGCGCGGTCGCGATCGTATCTATCTTCTCAGCGGGCGACGTGCCGCTTGCGACGTCGGATCACGAACATCGCGGCGGGGGCCAGCATCGCCAGGGTGCCCGGCTCGGGAATCTGCAGGAACGCGACCGACAGACCCAGCTCGAAGACGTATCCCGGGTTGATCGGGTTGTGCGTCACGCCGAACTGGTTGGTCACGGTCGTTGAGGTCGTCGGCGGCAGGATGTTGTTCCAGCGCCAGGAGACCTGCGAACCGGTCTGAAGCACTTCGAAGTTGTACGGATTCAGGATACCGTCGGTGTAGAGTGTTCCCGGCACCTGGATGTCGATGATGCCGTTGCCGAAGGCATTGTAAGCGTGGCTTCCGGGCAGGTTGTAAAAGTGCCCCTGGAAGTCGCGCATGAACGACGTGTAGTAGTGCGGGCTGGGCTGGACGTACGGAAACGCCAGTGCGCCGTTGTCGAACGACAGCCCGGTCACGGTCACGTCCACCAATCCGCCGTTGGGATCGAAGAGCGACGTCGGCCCGGGCGCATGGATGTTCGCCATGCTGATCGGCACGTCGATGTACCAGTGCGAAATCCGGAAGAACGGATCGTCATCAGTGGTGACCTTCAGGATGATCGGGTGATTGCCGGGGCCGATGGACCCGATCTGCGTGTGGTCTTCAGGGGTTCCATCCTGGAAGCTGGCCTTGAGGTCTTCAAGGTCGCCGCCGGGACCGATGGTGACGTTCTGCTGGGCGATGATGTTGCCGCCCTGCCGAACGGTGATGGTGAAACTCCCCTGCGGTTCGCCGACCTGAGCCCGGACCGTGGCGGCCGAACTCATCACGGCGAGCACGCAGACGAACGCGATGCTACCCAGGTTCTTCAACATGTGATCCTCCCCTTGTGCCCACCGCTGTGTCGGGCATGTGTTCATAGCCGAGTCGCGTCCCCTCTGGACACGAGATGCTCGGTTGAACCTCTGCAATGCCTGGACCGCAGGCGCCCCCGCACGAAGCAAATGGTGTTCATCTGATAATATGCCCGCCGCCTGCGGCGAATCGCGTTGAAAGTGAATTGGTGCGGAAGAAATGGCGCGGGAGGTTTATGCCGGCGCGTGGCGATGCACGAAAAAAGTTTTCGGAGCGCGGACGATTCGCCGCAACACGCGGTCTATAATGCAACGTGGGGCGCGTCGCAGGAGAGGTACGGTTCGACGTGACGGCAGGAGTGCTCCAATAACGGCCTATCGCGCCTTATCGGAGTGCCATGTTTACGGCATTCATCACCCACGCTGCCGTTCCCATGGTGGGCGGATTCACCCGGCGTCCGCTTTGCGGGCCTCGTCGATCATCTCCCAGATTCGCTGGGTGACAACCTCCAGTCCTTTGCCGCTGACCGCAGACACGGCGAGAACCGGTCGACCGTCGAGGGCTTCCCGCAATTCAAGCAGCTCGGGGGGCTGCGCTTCGTTCGTAAGGTCGAGCTTATTGGCCACCACCAGCTCGGGTTTGGTCGCCAGGACCGGGCTGTATTTTTCCAGTTCGCCCCGGATGATGCGGTAGGCCTCGGCGGGACTGGGTGTGCCGGCCGGCGGGAAGAGATCGATCAAGTGGAGCAACACGCGCGTCCGCTCGATGTGCCGCAGAAACTTGTCGCCCAGGCCGATGCCTTCGTGCGCACCTTCGATGAGGCCGGGGACGTCGGCCATGACAAACTGGCGATATCCGGAAAGCGACACGATCCCGAGATTGGGAACCAGCGTGGTGAAGGGGTAGTCGGCGATTTTCGGACGGGCTCGCGATACGCGCGATAAGAGCGTGCTCTTTCCGGCGTTGGGCAGTCCGATCACGCCGACGTCAGCGATCAGCTTGAGTTCGAGCCGCAGCCAGCGTTCCTGGCCTTCTTCGCCACGTTCAAACTCCCGCGGTGTCTGGTGCGTCGGCGAGGCAAATCGAGCGTTGCCGCGACCACCGCGGCCGCCGCGCGCGACGCAGAGTTGAGAGTTTGGTTCCACGAGGTCTTTCAGAAGGACGCCGGTATCGCGATCGTAGACGAGTGTGCCGGGAGGGACGCGTACGATCTCGTCGTGGCCGGCCTTGCCGCTGCAGTTGTCGCCGCCGCCAGGCCGGCCGTTGTCCGCGGTCCAGTGGTGCTTGCCGGTCAGATCGACGAGGGTCGATAGCTGCGGATCCACATAGAGCAGGACGCTCCCGCCATCGCCGCCGTCGCCGCCATCCGGCCCGCCCTTGGGCACGTACTTCTCACGCCGAAAGCTGACACAGCCGTCGCCGCCGCGGCCGGATCGAACACAGATAATGGCTTCGTCAATGAACAACATGGGTTTACGCGTCGCCGCCGAAACACGATCGCGGCGAACGACCAATCAGATCATGCACGGACAGAAGTATCGCTTTAAAATAATAAAAGCCGACGGAGTGCAATCCGTCGGCTTTCTTCGTTGTCGAAAAAGAGAGAACGCCGCAAAGCCGACGTCAGTTCGTCTCGACGGCCATCGGCTCGATCGAAATCTTGTGGCCCTGGAAGACCACTTTGCCGTCGCGCAGGGCGAACAATGTGTCATCGCGGCCTCGACCGACGTACATGCCGGGGCGGAATGTCGTACCGCGCTGGCGGACGAGAATGGTGCCCGTGGTCACGAGCTGACCGTCGTAGCGCTTCAGGCCGAGAAACTGCGGATTGCTGTCGCGGCCGTTGCGGGTTGAACCTTGTCCCTTTTTATGTGCCATGTCGCATGATCCTTTCAACTCAACGATGCCGGTCTGTCCGGGCGTACTTCTGTCGTGTCGTCCTGCGATATTCTAACGCATGACCCAGGTCATGCGACCCAGCACCGGCTGGGCATTCTGCCGGGTGCGAACATCGCCCGGCAGGGTGTACGGAATCGATAGTGTCTTGCGAAGCACGAACAGCTTCGGGTTTTCGTCGTCGCCGTGGCCGTTGCTCTGACTGCCCTGTGCCGCACGGGAGGAATCATAGCTCGGATTCGGCCGCGTCACCTTCTCCCCGGAAAGGCCGCCGAAGTAGATTGTGAACCGGCTCACCCGGGGGTCCAGATCAGGGAAGACAGCCACGCTGGTCCGGGCGTTGTCCTTGCCCTGGAGAAGCCGGCCGATGGCATTGACCGGCGTGACCAGAAACGGATGGGTGCGTGCGTGACGCTCGGCAATGGCCTTGTAAACCTGGCTGTTCAGGCCGACGATCGCCGGATCGACGCTGACGGTCGGGGCCTGATCGGGCCGCTCGCTGATCTTCTCCACGGCCAGCTCGCTTTCGATCTCGTTGACCCGGACGATCTCCGGGTGAAAGTCGATGTCCTGCCCGGTGTTGTTGGTCACTGTGTAGAGCATGTACCAGTAGATCTTCGGGCCGCTGCCGGTATCGACCTGGATCCGCATGAGCGGTGAGGGTTCGAGCGAGAGTTCCCATGCGACGGGAACGGGATTGGGTTCCGGCGTGGCCTGCGCATTCGTGGAGAGCACGGCGATTGCGGCCGTACAGAGTGCGAGAAATGGAATGCGATTGCGAAACATGGCAATGCGCCCTTTGCTCATTGACAGCTAACCGGCACCGACCTGCGGCGTGAAGACATCCCTGCCGATACCGGGGATAGCGAACCCTACATGATAATACGACCCGGAGTCCTGTCAACGCAACCGATCGGAAACATCAAAACATCGAAAAGTCAAAACGTCGAAATAAAGGCAGTCGGACGTTGTATTTATGTCGCGTGCGGGGCCTGCGAGAAAGGTCCTTCGGTTTGCACCTTCCCGGACGTCATCGCGCTTCTGGCAGGAGCTTGCCATGCGTCCGGTAATCGAAACTGTGCGGGAAAGACACCGTAAGGTTTTACTTGGTTTTTCAGGGCGAACATCCGCGCCTGGTGATCCTGGCGACTACGGCCATGCTGCGCCGAAGGGCGCCATCACACTTACACTGTTGATCATGATCAAAGGCGGGACCGGCGGCCCCTGCCGTGTCGTGGCGATTCAGCCATAAGCAAGCAATGAAGGGTCGTCCGCAGCGCGACCGGACGGGGTGCAGCTATTTACCGGCTTTCGTCCCCTCTTCGAGGGCGGCCTGCATGATTTTTTGCAGCATGTTGTCGCCTTCGCGATGCCAGCGCGGGACGAAGCGTTGATTGACATAGATGTAGGGGATCGAAGTGAGGCCGAGCCGCTTGGCGACGTCGGCATCGTAGGCGATTCCCTGTGCGACCTCCTCGCTGTCCATCTTGACGAACAGCGCATCTGGCAGGAAGCCCATCGTGCGGCAGGCCTCGCGCAGGGCCTCGTCACTGAAGGTTTCCTGGTTGTTCATCAGCCAGTCGTGCATTTTCCAGTAGCCATCGGTGCCAAAGAGCAGGCCCGCCGCCTCGGCCGCCTGGGCCATCCGGCAGGCATTGGGGTGCTTCGTGAGCTGGCTCATGCGGTTGCAGAGCTGGTTGACGGGGTAGTGGCGGAAAAGGTACTGGCAGTCGCTGCGGCCGGCCATGAAGTCGCGGATGATGCGATCGGCGCGGGCGGTGTTGGGCTCCTGAAAGTCACCCCACAGGACGACGTGAAGTGCCGCACCTTCGACACCCATCGGCCAGGCGTGGACGTCTTCGCCGGGCATGCGCATCTCGCCTTCGCGCCAGTCATCGATGTATTTCTGCGCGGCCGGCGGCGGCTGGTCGTTCTCGCAGGTGGCAGGCGTCGGGTTCGTCGCCAGCAGGGTGAGGACCGCGCGACTCAGGGCTTCGTGGGCGAAGACGCCTTTGAGTTCCTTGCCGTTCAGGAAGATCATTGGCGTGTAATGCAGACCAAGCCAGATGGCTTCCTGGATGTCTTTCTGGACGAGCTCCAGCGTGACCTTTGACTGCATGACGTCGGTGAACTGTCGCTCGTCGTAGCCCAGCCGCTCGAGCAGCTCGCGAAACTCGGTATTCGTAAAGCCGCCTTTCTGGTCGAAGAGCCACTTGTGCATCTCCCAGAACCCTTCCGCACCGCGGAGGATGCCCGCAGTTTCGGCGGCTCGTGCCGCCCAGCATGCGTTCGGGTGCATGTTCCGTCCGACACCGGGATTGCAGTCCGTGCAGAACGGGAAGTGCTTGACGGTCACGGAGACGTCGTTGCGGGCATTCATCAGCATGGTCAGGTCGCGCTCGGCGCGGCGGCAGTCCGGACACTGATAATCGGTGATCATGACGATGCGGACGGCGGCCTCTTCCGGCCCCCAGCGGTAGCGACCTGTAAATCCGCCCTGCCAGGGACGATCCGCCGCGTTCGTCTCGCCTTCGACCACCGAGGTCGTGCCGGTTTGTGAGGGGGAAGAATCCTGCGCGACTTGTTCGCCGGTCGCCTCGGCTTCCTTGCGGGCCTCGGCTTCGCGCTTGGCCTTCTCGCTGGCTTCGATGATCTCGCGCGTGGACTCTGCCAGGGCGTCTTCCTGGCGCTGTTCTTCGGCTTTCTTGCCTTGCCACTCGGTGGCGCCAAGTGCGGCGGAAGCGAGCAGGAACACGGCAGCCGTCGTGACCACCGGTCGCCAAGCGGCTGCAGGCGAGGATTGCAATCGTTCGACCATGAGCCAGAAGAGCAGGTTCGCGGCATGCGCTCCGATGCAGTAGTAGCAGGCATGCCGGTTGACGATGAGAACGGCGACGTACATCACCGAGATGAGCGCGCCGATGCGAACAACGTTACGTAGCTGCGGGGAGATTCCGCCCTTGGACGTCAGCCACGCGAACAGTATGCCCACGAAGTAAGCCAGACCGACGAAGGAGATCGGCCAGTTGGTGCCTGGCAGCTTACCCCAGGCGCTGGCCGCGGCCTGCTCACACGCACCGCCGGGTCGGCAACCGGGCAGACTCAGACTGCCGAGATGGTTGGCCACGAGAACGCCGGTGACCGCACAGGCGATGATCATCAGAAGCATGCCGAGGAAAAAGAGGCCATCCGGAATCGGCGCCACAGGAGGCGCCGATGGGCGCGCTGCTTGACTGTTCTGCGCGGCTTCTTTCGGATCGTGACGCTGCTGCTGTCTGCTCTTCTGACGATTCTTCGAGGCGCCCTTGGCCATGTCTCAGACTCCCGGCTCAGCGGTTGTGAACGACGATGTCGGTCAATCGATTCAATTGGTTGATTCTGCAACCTCCAATATAGCCGGACCGCTTGGAGAGGGCCAAGAGAACCGCCGAGCGGGGCGTCCTGTAAACCGTATCGCATGCGGCATCATTGGGAATCGTGGAATCATCGGGCTGCGTTGTTACAAACCGTTTACAAGGTGGCTTCACAGGCGTCGGATCGGGCGATCCGGCGATTCTCGGCAAGGTCGAAGGGCGGCCCGTATAATGAACCCGGCAGCAGAGTGGGCCAGGCGGCCGCTCGGGAGCAGGTTCTCTCGGGAGGAAAGTCCGAACTGGACAGGGCACGGTGATGGCTAACGGCCACCGGCAGCGATGCCAGGGAGAGTGCCACAGAAAAGACACCGCCATCGTAGGGTGGGCACGGCCCACCAAAGGGTCGATGTGATTGCCGATGCGGCCTGGTGGGCGATGCCCACCCTACGACGGTAAGGGTGAAAAGGTGCGGTAAGAGCGCACCGCGCGTCTGGTGACAGGCGTGGCAGGGTAAACCCCACCGCCAGCAAGCCCACGTAAGCAACGAGCAGGCGACGGCGCGCCCGGATTCTCTGGGATCCCAGGTGTCGATCGCCTCGCGAGGCGGCTCGTCTCGCGCGATTTTTCTCGACGCGCTTCGGCACGTCGGGCAAGATCGCACTGTTGCGGGTAGGGTGCTTGAGCCGACGGGCAACCGTCGGCCCAGAGAAATGGTCGCCACCACGATGTCCGGCAACGGCTTCGCGGGACAGAATTCGGCTTACGGCCCGCTCTGCCGCCATTATTAAACGCTGTCGCCAGTGCAACATCGTGGGCGGTGAACCGACTCGTGAACTACCATCTTCAACGATGCGTAAGCGCTGCAAAGGCGATTCGTTTCAATCTCTATCGAATCGACCGCGTACCACCTGAATGTCGAAAACCATAGACACATCAAGACCGCACAATGATCCAATCGCTCCGGATCGTCGCCGGCCTTCCGATGCGTTCTATGCCCGGCTGCACTGGTCGCTGCTGGGCATTCTCACCTTTCTGGTGGTTTACGGCTTTGTATTGGCGCGTTTCATTCCCACACCGCGGGCCGTCGGGTTCCGCATGGTGATCTTCTCGATCCTCTGCTTCAACGCCCTGTGGTGGAGTATTGCGGATCGGCGCTTTGCCAGGCACGTTGCGTCCGGCAGCGTCTCGCTGGCCCTTCGACTCGTCGTCGCCGTGTTCTGCCTGCTGCTCTCCTGGCCGATGTTCTTTATGCTTTTCGTCGGGCGCATGCCGCTGTTTCTCGGCAGTCCGACCTGGTACGCAGCCGCCGTCACACTCTGGAACATCGGACTTGTGGCGTGCATGCCGATCGTCGCGGGCCTCCGGCTGATGTGGATTGGTGCCATCAAACTGGCACCAAATCGTCGCGAGGCGCTCAACCCTGACCGGGCAGACGTCCAGTTGCCGTCGACCACAGCCCGCGACTTCTCGCGAACGATCACCGCGACCACTTCGGCAGATGAAGTTCAATGGACGCGCCGGGCACTTCTCAAGACGGCTTTTGCCACCGGTCCGATGGCCCTCCTCGTCGGAGCGACCGGCATCAGCCGAGTCAGTGAGGCGAACCTGCTGGTGCGACGACTCGAACTCGAAGCGCCCTGGCTGCCTTCGCGGTTGCGCGGCCTGACGCTCACGCACGTCTCCGATCTGCACGTCGGACGGCTCTATCGCCCCTGGATGCTCGGCCGCATGATCGACGCGGTGAATCAACTCGACAGCGATCTCGTGTTCGTCACCGGCGACATCGTCGATACCTCGAACCAGATGTTGCCCCCGGCGATCGGTGCGCTGGAGCAGCTTCGCCATCGCCACGGTATTTACCTGTCGATCGGCAATCATGACATGCTCGACAGCCGCGAGGAATTCGTGCGCTTCACGCGCGCGCGTCTGCCGCTGCTGATCAACGAACGAAGGGTGATTGAGATCGGCGGCGAGAAGCTCACCATCGCCGGACTTGATTATGCCAGCCGCAACGCCACCAGCCCGAGCGGCCGGCGCGGCGATGCAGATAACGCCCTCGAAATGCTTACAGGATACGACCCTCGCAGCGACGGGCCGGTCATCGCTCTCGCACATCATCCCCATGCATGGGATGTCCTCGGTCCCATGGGTATACCACTCACGCTGTCAGGCCATACACATGGAGGGCAGATCATGTTCACGCCGCCCGGTTCGGCCTCGGACCTCGGACTCGGGCAGATGCTCTTCCGTTACCTGCGAGGTTTCTATCACCGGCCCGGCGAAACCCTCTTCGTCAGCAGCGGGGTCGGAAACTGGTTCCCGTTACGGGTCCACGCCCCGGCGGAGGTCGTACAGATCCGCCTTGTTTGAGGGTTTGACCGGCAGAAATTACGCGAACATCGGGCTGGGATTATTGCTTTAACGAACGGCATGCCATGGGGGACTGCCGTCATCGGAATCAACCCTCACCCATTTCTGGTGGCCAGTTCATTGGTGTTCAGCGTGTTTTGCCTCCCTGTGAGCCGTTCTCCTAGAGAGTTCACCACGATTCTGCCGTTGTATCAGTATTAAGAATGGGTCTGCCCGATCAGACTGGTTTGACAGCGGCCGCGGGCCCCCTTAAAAGCTCTCGCTTCCGCATGACGCAAGCCCGCCCCGGCAGTGGGTCGGTAGCGGCAGGCAGGCCGGGGGCGATGCACCCACTGCGCGGCAGCGCCATGAACAGCGCCTCGACCCTCCGCGACACGAACGATCGCGGAGGCCGGGTTTTTAATACTGGCAAAGCGGATTCGGTTTCTTCCATGCCCACAGGATCTCCGACACACCACGCGAGGCATCTGAACGTTTCCCGCCATTTATTCGCCGCAACCGTGACGTCGACTGCGCCGAGTTGCCGACGTCGGATTCGTCGCCTCGCCCTGCTATGCGGCACGTTGCTGGTGCTCGGCTGCCAGGAGCGCACCACCTCGCTCAATGAGGCCCAGGTTCAGCGATACGAAGAACGGATGAACGGCGAACCGTCGCCGGAGGTTGCTCCGGAGCTTCCGCAGATCGACCGGCCTGCGCCAGTGGAACTTGCCGGCAAGCCCGCTGCAATGGACAAGCCGCTGGATGCGACGATCTGGCTCCAGCTTCCGGACCCGATCCGAGCGGAGGAGGCCTTTCGCAAGCGGCTGGAGACGATACGGCTGAGCGAAACGATCAAGCGGGAGTATGAACAAATCTACCGCGACGCAGTGGAGTTAATCAAGGACATTCACCGTCCCAACCAATTGCGAATCTCGCTGTCCGATGCCCTTCGTCGCACGCTCGCGAGCAACTATCAGATCAAGGTGGATGGTTACGCCCCTGCAATCAGCACGGCGCAGATCGTTCAGGCCGAGGCGGCCTTTGATCTGGCTTTTTTCGCGAACGTCAGTCGTGACAATACCGACCGTCCGACGCCTTCCGCGATTATTGCTTCGCAAACAGATACGACGATCGTCAACGGCGGCATTCGCAAACTGCTGGCCACCGGTGCACAGGTGACGTTCACGCAGCAGATGACCCGCATCGACAACCCCGGCTTCCAGTTCCAGGTCCTTAATCCATCGTGGGCACAGAACTTTGTGGCCGAGCTTCGCCAGCCGATCCTGCGTAATTTCGGCATCGACTTCAACCGCGCTCAGATCAACATCCGCAAAAACGAGCGCAAGATCAACGAAGAAGCATTTCGGGGCAGCGTGATTCAGACGCTCAATGAAGTCGAGCGGGCCTACTGGGCGCTCGTCGGGGCACGTCGTGACGTGGTCATCGTTGCCGAAGTCGTCGCCGAAGCGAGCCGCACGCTCAAGCAGATCGAAGCCCGCAAGGACTTTGACGCGTACCAGACCCTGCTCTTCCGCAGCCAGGCGGCGGTCAAGCAGCGCGAATTTGAGTATCTCGACGTGAAAAACCGGGTGCGCAATTCCGAGGACCAACTGCTGAATCTGATCAACGATCCGGACCTGCCGCTGTCCGCAGATTTCGAGATCATTCCGACGGATGAGCCGACTTCGATCGAAGTGCTCCGAGATCGTTTTCACACGGTGCAGACGGCGCTGGAGCGACGCCCCGAGATTCTGCAGGCGCGCTATGCCGTGGACATCACCCGGCTGCAGCTCGGCATCGCCAAGAACCAGGCCCTGCCTCGGCTCGACGTCATCTATCGGATGACGCTTAACGGCCTGGGCCCCAGTGCCGACCGGAGCTTCGACCAGATGACCGGCGGCAACTTCATCGACCAGTTCGTCGGTATGGAATTCCAATGGAACTTCGGCGAGCGTGCCGAGCGGGCGGGCATCCGCATTGCCTCCCTGCAGCAATCGCAGGCCGTCTATCGCTACAAGAAGGCGCTCGACGATATCATCACCGACTGCCGCGTTGCCCTGCGAAATCTGGAGACCAACTACGAGCAGATCGGCACCAGCCACGACGGCGTAAATGCCGCCTCTGAGAACCTTCGTTCGCTCGAGGAGCGACAGGAGCGCAAGAGCCCGGAGCAACTGGATACGATCCTTAACGCCCAGATCAACCTTGGAAACACAAGGCGTCAACTCCTTCAATCACTCGTGCAGTACAACCAGGGCATCGTTGACGTGGAGCGGGCCAAGGGTACTCTGCTGGAATACAACAACGTCATCCTCTCACAAGAGCCCTGACGTGTATCCACGCGGCGCATGTCGAGCCGACGGGCAGGAAGCCCGCCGAAGCCATCGCCCGGCCCCGAAGGCACCCACGACCGGATGATCGCCACGCATTTACAGGCAGACTTTCCTTTCAACCTTCTCGCCCGATTCGACACATCCATCCTGCTGCGCGACGGCTTCCTGATTTTTCTGGTCGCGCTCGGTCTGTGTTTTCAACTGGCCTGTCGTCGACTGCCGGCCGGTCTGGGTACTTCGCTCTTTGTCGGCCTGGTCAGTCTCGCGGCAGGGCTTTCGGCCTATCGCCAGGGTCCTTCGTTCTGGAATCTCTACTTCGCATGCCACATCACTTCAGCCCTGTGCGTGCTCTGGGCGATGATCGGCTGGCTCTCGTCGCTCTTTGCCCGCAGAAGTTCGCCCCCGCAACCACGAACCACGGCGGACACCTTTTTCGCGTGGGCGATGGTCACAGGCGTCTGTTCCGCCGTTCTGACCGTCAACACTCTGGTCATGCTGACGCTCGCGCGCGTACTCAATCCGTCATCGCATTTTGTGGGCATGCCAACCGGCATGGAGTGGTGGGACCTCGCGGCGATGCTCATGGCCGCGCTGTTCTGGATGGTCGCCGGACCGCGCCCCCAGCAGCCGGCCGTCGTACTCGCGTTGCTCGCGCTCCTGATCTGGTGGAGCGGTCTGATGATCCCGCCGGTGCGCGGCGGCGAAACGGCGTCCGGCTGGGAGTGGATCGCCCTTCGTCCGCACTGGTGGAACTGGGAGTTTCAACTCCAGGCCGGACTGACAGTGCTGCTGGTCGGCGCGGCGGTCGTGCAGGACCTGGGTTATCGCAATCGACGCAAGCGCGCATGGCCAGACCGGCTTGAAGACCTGATCGCGCCGTATGGCCGCTGGCCGATGTTCATTCAGATCGAATCGATCATTGCCGGCGCCGTGCTGATTCTGGGCGTCTACCAGATCGTCAGCCGCGAGCCGATGGGCTGGCCGCTGGCCTTCGCAGGGTTCGCGACGGCCCTCGCCGCGGGCGTCACCGCCCTGTTCATGACTTATCGTCGGTGGAGTGCCAATACTGCGTCACTCGGCATCGCCCTGCTCACGCTTTCGGGCGTGCTGGCCGCATGCGGGCTGGCCGCCCTGCTGGGCGCTGTCGATCGTGGCGAGACGTATGCCGATCGCATCCCGGTACTGTTCAATGCCGTGCTCTTCGCCCTGGCCCTGGCCTTTGTCTGGTGGCGGTGGATGGCCCGTGTCTGGGATCAGCAACTGCTCGACGGTGTGTCGTGGACCACGGCCGGGCATCTCATCCCGCTGGCGCGTCGCGCCAGTTTCATCATCGCCGCGCTCGCCATGCTTGCTGCGTTTCAAATGGCCCTGTGGCCCGAACTGGTCGCGGCCAGCGGCGATGACAACACGCGTGGTCGCATCTTCAGTGGTGCGGCGGCCATCGGCCTGCTCACCTGGATCACGGCGCGCGAGGCCGTGCGGACAAATTCGATCAGCAAGGCCGCCCTCTCAATCGCCCTGGCTGCGGCGTGCATCTGCTTTATTTTCGTCCGGCTGCCCACTTCACCCATGCGCGGGTGGCTGATCCAGTACCGCGCTGTTGTGCTGGCCTTCCTCTCGCTGCCGATTCTGGTCATGGCGGAATTCCTGCCCCGGACGCGATGGCGCAGCTTCGCCCCGCCGTTGTGGACGATGGCGCTGCTGATCCTCCCGGCCGCGGCGATGCTGATTCTGTTGAGGCCGACCGCACTGCCGACGGAATGGGTCCGCCCCCTCACGCTGGCAATTCTCGGCGCGCTCTATTCCTTCGCAGGCAGCCGCGAGCACCGCCGCGCGCTGCTGGTTCTGGGGATCGTGCTGCTGGTGGCGGCGGCTACCGGTGTGTACAACTCGTACCGCGCCGTTCTGTTCGGCTAGACTCACAGTCGGCGATGAGTGACCATCGCGATTACGGCATTCTTTTCATTCTCATGCGCGCCATCGTACAGCGAGTATCGTCCGCTTCGGTCACGGTCGACGGAAAGGTCGTCGGGGGGATCGGCCGCGGGCTACTCGTCTATCTCGGCGTGGGCCAGGGCGACGGAGCGAACGATGTGTCGTACCTCGCGAACAAGGTCGCCTATCTGCGTATCTTCGAGGATGACGCCGGCAAGATGAATCGCGATGTGTCGCAGATCGGCGGCGCTGTTCTGGTCGTCAGCAACTTCACGCTGCATGCCGACACGCGACAGGGTCGGCGACCGGCGTTTACAGACGCAGCTCCGGCCGAAGTCGCAAACACCCTGTATGAGGATTTTTGCGCCACCCTGCGCGGACTGGGCCTGCACGTAGAGACCGGCGTCTTTCGGGAGCGGATGATTGTCGCCTCGGAAAACGAGGGGCCGATTAATCTCATCATCGATTCGAAAACTGCTCGTTGACGTGTTCATTCGGACCTGCTTTTGCCCATGCCGGGCGGTCGCCTTATCATGTCGGCTCGTATCGTTAACCCAGCGAGGGCATCATGACGAAGGACATTCTGGTATTCATCGAACAGCGGGATGGGGCGGTGCTGCCGGCGGCCTTGCAAACCATCACGGCGGCATCACAACTGGCAGGAAAGACCGGCGGGAAGGTCGTCGCGGCCGTCATCGGCAAGGACATGGGAGCCGTTGCGGATAAACTCGACGGCTCGGGTGTCGCGTTTGTCTATGTCGCGGATGACGCAGCACTGGCGATGTACAACCCGCTCAAGTACACGCGGACCCTGTGCGCCATCATCGAAAAGGCCGATCCGCAGATCATTCTGCTCGCGGCATCGTTCATGGGGCGCGACCTGGCCCCGCGCGTGGCGATGCGCACGAACGCCGGCCTGGCGACCGACTGCACCGAGCTGGACATCGAAGGAAGCGGGGCGCTCGTCGTGAAGCGGCCGATCTACAACGGCAAGGCATTTTCTCGTGTGCATTTCAATGCCGGTCGCCGGCAGATGGCGTCGGTGCGGCCGAACACGTTTGCCGCGCCCGCGGGCGGCGGGGCGAGGGCCGAGCGCGTGAGTGTGCCGTATGCTGCTGATTCGGCGGATGATCGCCAGACGACGAAGGAAATCGCGCGGACCGGTGGCGGCGAGAAGGATGTGACCGAGGCGGCGATCGTCGTCTCAGGTGGTCGCAGTCTCAAGAGCGAGGAGAACTTCAAGATCATCTACGATCTCGCGCATGCCCTCGACGCGGCGGTGGGCGCCAGCCGCGCTGCCTGTGATGCCGGTTATCAGCCGCACTCGCGGCAGGTTGGGCTGACCGGCAAGACGGTGACACCGCAGCTCTACATCGCCTGCGGTATCAGCGGGGCGATACAGCATCTTGCGGGCATGCGCGGCAGCCGTTGCATCGTAGCGATCAACACCGACGCGGAAGCGCCGATCTTCAAGGTGGCGGACTACGGCGTGGTGGCCGACCTGTTTACGTTTGTGCCGCTGCTTACGGAAGCAGTGAAGAAGGTGCGGAGTCATTGAGAACGATTACAGTGTGCGTCGAGCATGGTCACCTAATGCCGCGGCCATGTCACACGTCTGATCCTCAAACCGCTCACGGGATAGTGCATGAATCCAACCACCATGACGATTCTCCTGGTCGGCGCCTGGGGACTGTTTGCTTGGCAGTTGTATCGCCGCTGGCGATTGATGACGTTGGGGCCGAATGAAAGCCGCTTTGATCACTTGGGCGAGCGGATCCGGCGCACATGGGAATACGCTTTCGCACAGAAGCGCATGCGCCGATACTGGTGGGCGGGCATCGCGCATCAGCTCATCTTCCTCGGCTTCATTGTCCTGCTGCTGCGGACGCTGATTCTCTGGGGCCGCGGCTACGATGAATCGTTCAACTTCTGGGTCTTCGGCGTCGGCCAGCCGCTGGGCAAGGTCTATTCTTTTCTGAAAGACATCTTCGTCGTGCTTGTGCTCGCAGGCACGTCGCTCTTCTTCTACTACCGAATCGTGCTCAAGCCGGAGCGGCTCTCCAAGGGCTTCGAAGGGATCCTCATCCTGCTCATTATCGCCACGATGATGTTGGCGGACCTGCTCTACGACGGGGCGGAGATGGTGCGCGTCGCACGGGCTGAAGGCGCGGCCATCGAGTTTCACGCCGTCGAGCCGGCGGGCTCCATCGCCGCAATGGCGCTTGCCCATGTTTCGGACGGCACGTTGAACGTCCTGCGGCATCTCGGTTTCTGGACGCATGGCACGCTGGTCCTGCTCTTTCTGAACCTCCTGCCGATCTCAAAACATTTCCACGTGGTCACCGGCATCCCGAATGTCTTTTTCCAATCGCTCGCACCGCGCGGGCGGTTGCCGAATGTGCCGGACATCGAAGGCATGCTGGAACGCGAGGAAACACTGGGCCTTAAGCGCATTGAGCAGCTTTCGTGGAAGGCCGTGCTCGATCTTTACACCTGCACCGAGTGCGGCCGCTGCACTGATCAGTGCCCCGCGCATGGCACCGGCAAACTGCTGTCGCCGAAGCAGCTCACGCTCGATCTGCGGGATTATCTCTACAAGCATGAGAAGGCGCTCGTAGGGGCCAAGGGGTCGAGGAGCCAAGGGGCCGAGGGTGCGGAGGACGGCAATGGCGGATTGCCGGAATTGGTGCCCGATGTCATCAAGCCCGAAGTGCTCTGGGCCTGCACGACCTGCGGGGCCTGCGAGACGGAGTGCCCGGTCTTCATCACGTATGTGGACAAGATCGTGGACATGCGTCGCAACCTGGTGATGGAAAAGTCCGAGTTCCCTGCCGAGTTGCAGAACGCCTTCCGCGGAATGGAAACGAATTCAAACCCGTGGAATTTCCCGTCGTCCGATCGGGCGGCGTGGACCGAAGGGCTGGCAGTGCCGCGCATGGCGGAGAAGCCCGACGCCGACGTGCTGTTCTGGGTCGGCTGCTCTGCGTCGTTTGACGATCGCGCGCGGCGCATCACCCGGGCGATGGCGAATCTGCTCAACACCGCCGGGGTGAATTACGCGATTCTCGGCGAGGAAGAGTGCTGCACTGGCGACCCGGCACGGCGGGCGGGTAACGAGTTTCTCTTCCAAATGCTCGCCCAGCAGAACGCGGAGATACTCAACAACTACAAGCCCAGGACGATTGTTACGACGTGCCCGCACTGCTTCAACACGCTGGCGAATGAGTACCCCGACTTCGGGGCGAAGTTCCGAGTCGTGCATCATTCGGAGTTTCTGGCGCAGCTCGTGGCCGACGGCAAGCTGCGGCCGACGAATCGCATCGACGCCAAGGTCGCTTTTCACGATTCGTGCTACCTTGGCCGGTACAACGAGATTTACGAGCCGCCGCGCGAGACGCTTCGCAGCATACCGGGGCTTACCGTGCTGGAGCCGACGGCCACGCGCGACCGCGGCATGTGCTGCGGGGCCGGCGGCGCGCAGATGTTCAAGGAGGAGGAGCACGCCCGGCCGGGGGCACAGGATGAACGCGTCAACCTCAAGCGCACGGATCAGCTCCTGGAGACGAAGCCCGACATGGTGGCGTCGAGCTGCCCCTTCTGCCAGCGCATGCTCATCGACGGGCTTGCTGGCCGCAGCCGCGAAGATGTGAAGCAATTCGACATCGCGGAGTTATTGTGGCAGGCCGTCGGCGGAAAGGGATGAGTCACGGTGGCATGCTGCCCAATACCGCAACCATGCCACCCAACGCTTGTCTTGTCATCATGTCTTGCGATCCTGCAGGAGGCGTCACTTTGCGTCGGTCTCGCCGGTAAAGACCGGGATGCACACCGGCCGGCCGACGACGCCTTTGATCGTGGTCATGGCGGCCACGGCGCGGTCGATGGCGATGCGTTTCACGGGGTGCGTCGTCACGATGACAGGCACGACGTGTGTCGCGCTATCGCGCGGCGGTTCGTGCTGCGTGATGGTGGCGATGCTGATGCCTTCGGCGCCGAGGGCGGCGGCGATACGGCCGATGCCGCCGGGGCGATCGAGCAAGCCGATGCGAAGGTAGTGCCGCGCGATTGACTCTCCCGTCGTGCGATACTTCGCGGACGGCGTCTGATCCGGCAGGGCGACAAGCTGCTCGAACGTGCGCCGGGCGTTGCCGATCGCCGTGTCGACGATATCGGAGATGACCGCGCTGGCCGTGGGCATTCCTCCGGCGCCGCGACCGTAAAAAAAGGCGTGGCCCGCGGCGCTGCCGTAGACGCTGATTGCGTTGAACGGACCAGACACGGCAGCGAGGGGATGCTCACGTGGAACGAAGGTCGGCGCGACGGTCAGCTCGAGGCCGTCGTCGTGGCGTCGCGCGGAGGCCAGCAGTTTGCAGACGTAGCCGAGGTCCCGACCCTCGGCCAGGTCGTTCAACTCGATGTTCGTGATGCCCTCGACCTGCACGCGATCGAGTTCGCACGATTGACGCACGGCGATGGACGCGAGGATGGCGAGTTTGTGCGCCGAGTCGGTGCCGTCCACGTCGAGCGTCGGATCGGCTTCCGCATAACCGAGCCGCTGAGCATCGGCGAGGACTTCCGCGTAACTGATGCCGTCGTCGAGCATACGCGTCAGGATGTAGTTGCAGGTGCCGTTGAGGATGCCGTGCACGGCGTCGATGCGGTTGGCGACGAGCCCGCGGCGGACGGATTCGATGATCGGGATACAGCCCGCGACGGATGCTTCGAAGGCGATGCAGCGTCCGGCGGTGCGCGCCGCTGAGAAGATTTCTCTCGGTGCCGTGGCCAGCAGGGCCTTGTTCGCCGTCACGACATCTTTACCTGCCTGCAGGGCTGCCCGTATCAGCTCTTTGGCGCGATCCACGCCGCCGATCAGTTCGACGACGATTTGCGTTTCGCAGTCTGAGAACATCCTCGCCGGATCGGCGGACAGGACGTCGTCAGGCAGCGTAACCTCGCGCGGCTTGGTCAGATCGCGCGCAACGACGTGGCGCAGCTCGAGCCGCAGGCCGGTACGGGCCTCCATTGCCGCCGCGTCTTCCAGCAGGATGCGCGCGACGGCCTGCCCGACCGTACCGAAGCCCAGGATGCCGATGCCGATCCGATCCGCCATGACGGCCCTTTCGTGAGCTGCGTCGTTGCGCCACCTGACACCGTCCCCGCCTCAATCTAGAAGTAGCAGATCTACCCAAGCGGGAAGAATGCCGGCTGGGCTATTGTCGGCGAAAGCGAGCGACGGATGGATTCCGGTCTGGTGAGACCTTACTGAACGCGGACAAGCAGGGGCCGGCAGAAAGTGCGCTCGAAGCCTTGCCCGGTGGACGATAGAGAATGTAAGAGAAAGCATTTGCGAGACTTAGCATCGCATCGTTCCGATCAAGTTCGCGGGCGGAATGGCCGATAACGGGGTAGTCGGTTGCGTAACTTTCGATCCTTCCAAGCGTAGCGCGAGGGGAGGCGACCCATGAGTGAGAATGCGAGAATGGATACAGCCCTGAATTCAACGAAGACTTCGTCCGACGAGGAGACGCTCTTTGGCGGTTCTCACGTCGCAAAGGACGGACTGGACGACTTCCTCAACGAGGTCAGCGATACGGTCGAAGCGGCTGCTCCGCGGCTCACCATCAGCCGTCCCGAGGACTTCGATGATGCGGACATCGAGGATTCCATCCTGGAGGAAGTTCGCTCCCAGACGGTCGCCACGGAAGACGCAGGATCCGTCTACACAGAGACAACTTCATCGGCAACGGAGGATCACGACAATTGGCCGTGGGACACCGATCTGGATGAGATCAAGTCGCGCAACAGTGAGCAGACGGCCGCGCAAGACGACTACGACGATCTGGGGTTCGACGAACTCGACCGCCTGACACGCCCGAGCACCGCCGGCCGGGAGGCGTCCGCGTTGCCCGTACTGGAAGACGATCACAGCGCCATCGAGGATGTGGTCCTGTCGATGCCGATCGTGCAGACACCCGTGGAAGAGACGCTGGCCGGGCTGACACGATCCACAGGCCTCCCGGCGGTGGAAGCGGTGTCCGCCGAAATCGAGCGCGAACCGGGGCAAGAGGAACACGCATTGCAGCAGGAGGCGTCGACCCCGGAAATCGAATCGCCGGAAATGGATGTCAGTGCCCATCGTGTGGCACTTCCGAAGCGCATTGGAGACGGTCGACTGGTGCCCGCACGGTTAACGTGGCGTCCCGGTGATCCCTTCGGCGGCACCGACGGCACGGGTCGGCGGCGATTCCGTTGGGACGTGATGCTCACGTCAGCCGGTATCACGGCGGCCTGTGGAATGGCCTGCATCTGGCTCCTGCGAACGATCCTGGCCTGAAGGCCGATCACGCACACGGCGCGCGGCAAGCACCTGAGCGGCGGGTGGAAATGAACATTCTTCTCGACAGTCAACCGATTGAACTGCCCATGCCCGTGGATCGCGCCACCGTCGGCCAGGCCCTTGATGCGGCCCGCGGGAAACTAAGCGGCACCAATCTGATGATTTTCGGCGTCCGCTGCGACGGCGTCGATGTTTCCCCCGAGCATCTGGATCAAGTGCTGGCCAGCCCGGCACAGGGTTTTACCCGGCTGGAGTTCATCACCGGGCACCCGTTCGATGTCGTATCCGTGGCACTCAAGCAGACCCGCATGGCACTCGCCGATACCTTCGTGACCGTGAAGGAGGCGTCGGAGGCCCTCGCCCACGGACGGATCCCGGAGGCCATGTCCGCCCTGGTCCGCTGCCTGAACGTCTGGGGACAGACCCACGAGGCGATCATTCAGGGCGGGTCGCTGTGCGGGCTGGACTTCGAGCACGTGGTCATCCATGACCGCCCGCTGCTTGACTGGCTCCACGATCTGGCCCGGCAGTTGCGCGGCCTGAAGGGCGCGATCGAATCACGCGACCATGTTCTGCTCGGCGATATTCTTCAGTACGAGCTTGACGAGACCCTCCGCGACTGGGAGGCAATGCTGACCGGCATCGTGGAATACATCGAGCGACAGAATCTAGCCGCGCAGCAGCCCGTTGAGCGAACCATCACGCCCTAGCGCGCCGTTCGTCACTTCGCTTCTGTCGCATCGTCTGAAGCGCCCCCCGCCTCACCGATCCGCACCTCGTAGAGAATCATGGCCTCGCGCCCGTCGGGATAGTTGAAGCGCTGCAATACCTTTCCATCGACTGGTATTTCCGGACGCTCGGCAGCGAGGACTCTCGCCGAAACGCCCGGCACTGCGGTGAGGGCCTTGAGGTTTTCACTCGGCTGAAAGACGACGCGGTCGATCTGCACGATGCGGTCGACGATGCCGAAGGGTTCGCAAACACGTTGAGCCGCCTGACAGGCGGCCGGGTCCATCCGCGTCCAGAACAGATACAGCGCGCCGGGCTGATTCGACCGGTGTGTCGTGAACAGGACGAAGTCGTACTCCGCCTGCCGGGCCTGTGCGGCAGCGAAGACATCGCGCCATTCCGACTCAAAGGCCGCCGCTGCGCGGACCGGGTAATCGACGAAGAAGCGATGAAGAAAGTAGCCCGACTGCACGGTTACGCCCAATGTGCAGAGCGTTGCGAGGCCGACCGCAACGCGGCGCACTCGACCGAACGGCATCGAGAACAGTCTGCACAGCCCGATGGCCGCGAAGATGTCGTACACGGGTAACGAGCCGACGCTGCGCAAGCTGTGCCCCCCCGGCCAGTAAGAAAGCGCTGAAGGCATTGGTCCGATGAGCATCCACCAGAGGAGCAATCGGCCGAATCGATCCGCGCGGCTTTCGCGGAGGACCTGCCAGAGACCGATCGGGACGAGCAGCAGGTAGGTGAGGTAGAGCTGACCGAAATCCGGCACGGACTGGATCATGGAAGGATCGCCGCGACGAAAGAGAAAATCGGGTGAGAAGTGGCGCAGGTAATGAACAAGCATGCCGCGTACGATGCCTGCAAGTCCGCCAGATTCGTCGAAATTCGACACGGACGTCGCCCGGGCCCATACCTGCTGCGGCGCGACGACCCACGCCACAAGAAACGGCAGCAGGCCGATCAGAAAGCCGCCCGCCCAGACGATGAGGTTGAATCTGCCGGCCGGCCGCGCTGCTGATTCAAGAATGCTTCGGCAATAGATGACAATTATCCCGAACAGCAGCAGCGGAACGAACACGCGCATGGCGTGGTAAGTCCACGTGCAAAGCCCCAGTAGAATCCCGGATAAGAGCAGCCAACCAAGGCGCCGCGCGGACAAAGCGCCACGATCGTCGCAGCGAGTCGGATTGGCAGCATCCAGTGCGACCAGCCCGGCAAGAATCAGGGTCGGGCAGATTCCCGCCTCCAGAGCCAACCGGTTCAAGTGCAGATGCCAGGGTGAGATCGCGAGCAGTGCTGCCGTCGCCAGTCCCGCGACCGCTCCATAACGTTTACGCACCAGGAGGAATGCGAGCGGCAGAGCGAGCACACCCATGAGCGCGGCCGGAAGTCGCGCGCTCCACACGCCAAGCCCCATGACGGCCTGAAACGGGATCAACAGATAAACGAACGGCGCGGGATGGTAATCGCCGAAGGCCCGAAAGAAGATCGGCCACGACGCCCCGTCGTGGTCGCGGCCCGTCTGGAGCAGGCACCATGCGTCGTAGGCGTGGATAGCTTCATCCTGGTTGATCGCCGGCGGAACGCTGTCCAGCCGGAAGATGCGCAGGGCGGCTCCGACCAGCACGATTACGGAGAGTGCCAGAATTACGGCACTCTCCGATACCGGCCGCGCATCGGGCAGGGTTGGTCGACCCGTCGCGTCGTCGTGGGCGATTGAACTCATTCTTCCGTCCTGAATGCAAGCAACTCATCGGGCAAGTGCGGCCGTTATCGTGAATCTTCGGTCATCGGAATCGGCTCCGGGGGCCGGACCTGGAAGGCGTCCGGGGCAGGCGTCAAATTGGGAAGCAGCTCCGTATATCGAACTTCCAGCAGGAGCCGCCGGCTGCCGTCCTCACGCAGGGCTTCCAAGGTCCATCCTCGAAGCAGCAGCGATTCCTGATCGAGATACAGGCGCATCACCGTCGGCGAGTCAGTCGATGCGTCTTGCCGTTCGAAGACATAACACGGCAGCGCGCCGAGCCATCCGGCGCCCATCAGTCGCCAGCCGATGAATTTGCCGAAGCGGTCGCGTTCGAATGCGGATTCCCCGCGCAGAAACAGGGACGGCAGCAAAAATGACACACCGTCTGATAGCAGCATCCCCGCCGTTTCCACCGGCGTCTTTGTGAAGAGTCGATGCGTGCGGAAGCGCTGCACATCGGCGCGGTACGACCACCACTGGTCCTGCAGAACGATGGCCACTTCCTCGCCGATCTGTAGCCGGCAGCGTTCCGGCTTTGCGAGCATCCATCGCAGGGGGAGTACTCTCGCAGGGCCTCGGCGAGCATCTCTGAGAAAGCCGGTGGCACGAAGCGTGGTCAGACGTTTGTGGGCCGCGGCCGACCTGGCCAGCAGATCATCGGCCACCACGATCGACCCCGTTCCGGTGCTGTCCTCTTCACCGACATGCGCAGTCTCGTTCGTACAGCCGATAACGATGCCCATTGCCATGAAAGCAATCGCCCCAGCAGAAGCACGCAGGCGCGCCGGCGGTATGAACATGAATCGGACCTCTTCGGCGAAAGACGATCCCAACGATCTCACTCTATCCGCGAGTCGTGCGCTGCTCAACTGCGCCGACATATTCGGACGTTCATCGCGTCGGCGCTCACGCGACACGCGATCATTTCACACGCAGCGCACTTTTCCCGTTGGCGCTGAACCGTGCGGCGATGACAATGCCCGCCAGCCACGGATGCCACGCGCCGACGTTGACGAGCAAGCACGCGTGACTGACCTCCGCTACGGACGGAGCGGGTACTCATGATCGCCCCGAAGGACTACGCCCGAATCGAATCGCAGTTGCAGCGCTACCTTTCCGCCCGCTTTGAAGATGTCACGGTGCGCGTCGGCGACGGGATTCATTACCCGGGTACAAACGTCGTCATCACGTCGTCGCGCTTTGCCGATTGGCTTCCCGAACAGCGTTTCCACCACGTCGTGCGCGAGATTCCGCATGCGTTCTACGATCGTCACCTGCGCGACAGCATCGTCTGGTTCGAGTTGGCACCGGGCGAGGCGGCGCAGGAGTACATGCGCATGCCGCGCTCTGAGGATGTCGCCGCCGAAGCAAAGAAACTCACTGAACTGCTTCGGCGCGTAAAATTCCCCGAACGTTTGACCGCCGCCTTGCGTGACGCACCCGGGGTTGCATCGCCGGACGATTTCCTCGAAACGCGAAAGGCGATGCTCGCCGCGGGGCTTGATGAAGCTCAGGTTCAGAAGGCCTGCCTGATGCTCATCGGCCGCGGCGCCTTCTGCGATGCCCACGTTGTTGCGGATGTTCTGCCGTCGCTCTTTGCAGGGCGAGGCGCCTGACCCCGCCGCGTCCTGCATTTCGCGGCTTTAATGCACCACCCGACCCATAATCCGTGGGCCATTTCCCTCGTTCGGGGTGCCGTACTTTGTGATGGTGCACGCTGTCAGGACCCGCCTTGTCGATAAAGTCACCCGATCGGTATAATCCGTGTGCCGGCGGCGGAGACGAACCGCTCGTTGGTGAAGGCCGCCCGCCTGCAATGACTCGCCTCGCCGAGGACCCGCCCGAATGACTCCCTCAAATCATAAAAAAAATGTGTTGGTCGCGCGATCGAAACTCGCCAGTCTTGTCACCCTGACAACCGGACTGTCTGCCGCGCTTCTGATGACGGCAGCCGGCTGTGACACGCTCACACAGACTCGATCGAACGTGACGGGCGAATTCGGCGCACCTGCCGGACAGTTTGCCCCGATGGCGGACGGCGGCGCCGGTGCGGCCGTTGCGCGCGAAATCGAGGAGGCCGACATCGTCAAGCTTGTCGGCGACAAGCTCTACGCGCTCAATCGCCTCAAGGGGCTGATCATCATCGGCGTGGCCGATCCGGACGCACCGACGATTCTCGGTCAGCTTGATTTGAAGGGCCGCGGCGTCGAGATGTACGTCGTTGGCCAGCAGGTCTTCGCGCTGCTCAGCGCGGATTACTATTTCCCTTATATCGAAGGCACGCCGCTGCCGGCTGATGTGGCTGTTGCATCGAATGCCGCCCCTGCGCCGGACTTTGAAGGCAGCCGTCTGGCCGTTATCGATGTCAGCAACCCCGCCGCGCCGACGTTGCAGGGCAAGATCAACCTCGTCGGGTTCGCCAACGCCAGCCGCCGCGTCGGTCAAGTCATCTACGTCATCGGCCGCAATGAGATTCCCTACGCGTACGACGCCGTACAGGGAGATGCCCACATCGATCAGGGCTTTGTCGCGTCGATCAACGTCGCGGATCCGGCGAACATCATCCCGGTGCAGCGCGAGACCTTTGCAGGCGAAGGACTCGAGATGCACGCGGAGGAGTCGTTACTGCTCGTCGCCAGCCGCATCTTCGACTTCAACAGCTCTCAGACCTATACGCGCGTGCAGGCCGTGGATATCTCCGACCCCGCCGGTGCCATCACCATTCGCGGATCGGTTGATGTGCCGGGCTTTATTCGCAACCGGTTCTATATGGACGTGTTCGAATCGGTGCTGCGCATTGCGACGGAATCCGGCGGCTTCGGCTTCCAGCAGGTCAGACTTTACACGTATGACCTGACGGATCTGGATGCCATTACACCCTTGGGCCAGGTCCCGATCATCCAGAACGAATCGCTAGAGGCCGTCCGCTTTGACGGACCGCGCGGCTACCTGGTCACCTTCCTTCGGGTCGATCCGTTGTTTGTGGTCGACTTGCGCGATCCAGCGAACCCCGTGGTGACCGGTGAGCTGGAAGTCCCCGGGTTCTCGACGCACATCGAACCGCGCGGCGAGCGGTTGATCGCTGTCGGCGTGGACGACACCAACGGCCGCCGACCTGCGGTCGCCTATTACGACGTAAGCGACCCGGCAAACCCATCGCAGCTTGCCCGCGTGATCCTTGGCCCCCCCGGCAGTTTCACGGAGTCCGAAGCGCTCTACGACGAGAAGGCCTTCAAGATTATCGACGAACTGGGGCTCATCGCGATTCCCTTCCAGCATTTCGACGGATCGGCGGGAGGCGGCTCCAGCCCGCCCGGGGTGTTGAGGCAGGATATCGCCGCAGGCACACCCTATGTTGCGCCGCAGTGTGTCAGCGCCGTGCAGCTTGTTGATTACAATGACGCCGCATTGACACAACGCGGATGGTTTGATCATGCCGGCAGCGTGCAGCGTGTCGGCCTCATCGGGCAGCGCGTCTACTCCCTTTCGCACACCGGTTTCAAGACGGTCGACATCACGGACCGCGATGCCCCCGCCGCACTCGGCGCCGTGGAGTTCTTCACCGCCGATGAGATGTCACGCATGGCGATCTACGACTGCGGCGCCAGCTTCGGCATTCCGGTCGATCCCGGCTTCGGCGGCGGCTTCAACCTGCTGGCGCTGCTGATGTCCGGCATGTGCGGCGCGACTGGAGCGGTTCCCCTGTTCATCATGCCGGTGCTGGCCATCTCGGCCGCGCACCGCCGGCATCGCCGTCGATGAGACCTGTTTGAGCCAACCGACATCCAGTGCGTACATGAGAAGGGTGCGCCGGAGCCCTTGGCCAACACCTATCGCGCACACCGAATGCCTTCATGGGAAATGGATCCGCGTGCTGGCACACCGATTGCCGCTTAAAATTGCGGAAGCGGACCGACCCATACGCCCTGCGGGGCAGGAGGTGCGCCATGCTTTCGCTGCGCTCGTTTCACATTTTCTTCATCGTGCTGGCTATTGTCGCGGCAGACCTGTTCGGCGCCTGGGCCGTTCGGGAGTACACGCTATCGCACGACCGGCTGCTGCTCTCGATCGGGATCATCGCCATCCTCGGCGGATTCGGACTGGTGGCCTACGGCATCTGGTTCGTGAACAAGCTCGATCGTGCGAACATTCACTGACGAGTTAACTCCGGCGGTCGATGCTTCAATGCAAGCTGCCGATTGATCGCCGGATGCAGATAGGGCGCGGCCATCCCCTCCGATCGGCCGCGCCCCTGCCTGACGATCCATTCTGACTTCGAGATCGGCTACTTCTTCCGATAGACGATCTCCATGTTGCGATATTCTTTGCCGTCCGGACCCTTTTCGAACATCTCATAAGTCATCTCGGTTTCGCTGACGAGTCGCAGGATGGATCGACTCTTCTTGAGCTGACCGGTCATCGGGTCGTGCATCTCGCCGACGTACGTGATGACTTTGCCGGTAGCATCGGGCGTGCCCCAGGAAATCATGATGCCGGTGCTCATGGAGTCCATCCAGACATCAACGTACTTCTTCGCCACGTTGTCATAGCCGCTGATGCCCAGACCCTGGAACGGACCCATCTTTTCCGATTTGCCATCCCACTCCAGCATGAAGTAGCGATTGTCGTACATCGACTTCCACTTCGCGGTACCCGTGCCTTCCTCGGCGGGCTGCGTCGGGTCCATCCAGAATTTCGTCCGCGCCTCCCAGGTGCCCACAAGTCTGGCGAGCTTCTGATGATGTTCCCCCGGCGTGGCGGCCTTCATCCACGCTTCCATCATCTTCTGCTCCTCGGGGCTCATCTTTGGTTCCTGTGCCTTTTCGTCCGAGACGACGGTCGTCGTAACGGCTGCGGTCACTGCCACCAGCGCCAGTGCGCCGATCCACGGTCGACTGCGAGATATCCAGTTTGCTCTCGTGTCCTGCGTCATACGTAACTTCCTTTCAAATCTGGCCGGCACTTTCGATCCGCCCGCTGCCGGCCTCCGCGGCCGAGCGCCACGTTCCGGGGAATCGCTGCACCGGTGCGTCTCGTACAGGTCCGAACTTTAACCTAACTTACAAGCCGTGTCAAGCGGCCGAATGGCTCGGATTTTACCCCCTTTGAAAATGCACGGAGTGCGATTCGGCGGATATTGCGCGTCGTTGTCCTTGTAGATGCAGCGACCGGGCCCGACCGTCGAAGATTCTTACCGGAAGTCGCTTCGATCGTTGCCGATGTATTGGAGAAGTTAGTTAGGCGCAAACCGACCTCGATAACCGGACTGAGCTTTCGCATGATCCTCGCTGATGCTGACACCCACCACGTGCCTGGCCTGCTGCCGGTCCTGCCATTTGTGGCCATCCTGCTCTGTATCGCGATCCTGCCGCTTCTGAAGCAGACTGAACACTGGTGGCACAGGAATACCAACAAACTGATCGTCGCCGTTCTGCTCGGAATCATCACGCTGGTCTATTACCACTTCCGTGGTTACGGGTTCGGACACGGCGAACATGCGGCCGAGCCCGGCTTCTCGACTGTCCTGAGCGTGCTGGACCACTCAATTCTCATCGAGTTCGTTCCCTTTATCTCGCTTTTGTTCAGTCTCTACGTGATTTCCGGCGGCATCAGCGTCCGCGGCGACATTCCGGCACACCCCAGCACCAACGTTGCCTTTCTCGGCATCGGCGGACTGCTGGCAAGTCTGATCGGGACGACCGGCGCTTCCATGCTGCTGATCCGGCCGCTGCTGGCCACCAATTCCCAGCGCAAGCACGTCGTACATACCGTCATCTTTTTCATTTTCATCGTGAGCAACATCGGCGGATGCCTGCTGCCTATTGGTGATCCTCCGCTGTTTCTGGGATTCCTGCGCGGCGTTCCGTTCCTATGGACGCTCGGATTGTGGAAGCAGTGGTTCTTCTGCCTGGGCATCCTGCTGGCGATTTATTACTTGTGGGACCAACGGGCTTATCGCACCGAGTCGGCCGCGGACATCGCAAGGGACGAAGCCCTCGTGACGAAGATCGCCGTCGGTGGAAAGATCAATTTCCTCTGGCTGGCCGGCGTGGTGTTGGCCACCGCCACGCTCGATTCGTCGAAGGCGTTCCCGGGAACTGACTGGACGCCCTTCCCGTTCCTGCGCGAGATCGTTCAACTGGGCTTTGTCGGACTGTCGTTGATGACGACGCCGAATGGCATTCGCAAGGAAAACAACTTCAACTACACGGCAATCCTCGAGGTCGCCTGCCTGTTCATCGGAATCTTTGTCTGCATGCAGGTACCGATCGAGATCCTCAACGAGAAGGGTGCCAGTCTCGGAATCAATACGCCTAACAAGTTCTTCTGGGCCACCGGCATCCTCAGCAGCTTCCTCGACAACGCGCCGACCTACGTCGTCTTCTTTGAGACGGCCAACTCGATGACTACTGTGGACGGGCCCGGCACGATCAAGCTGCTCAGTGGGGCGCTCCTTCGCGAGGACCACCTCATCGCCATCTCGCTCGGCGCTGTCTTCATGGGCGCCAACACCTACATCGGCAACGGTCCAAACTTCATGGTCAAGTCCATCGCCGAGCATGCCGGCGTCAAGATGCCCAGCTTCTTCGGCTACATGGTCTATAGCGTGATGATCCTCATCCCAGTCTTCATTCTCGTGACCATCCTGTTCGTCTGAATCGGCGACCGTAAAAACGAAAAACGCAGGCACGCGCCTGCGTTTCTCGTTTCACCTTCCGGAAGAATGAGCATCCGAGAGCGAATCGGACGTCATCTGCAGGTCAATCGTCTGAAATCCGCTTCCCCCCCGGTCCGCGGAGCGACGACCTGTTCCCCAACAGGCCGCCGCCGTATTTCATCGTACGATTCACCGCCCGAGATCGGGCTTCCGGTTGGTCTCCAGTATTGATCCGAGGCAATGGCTGATGCCAAGTTCCGGGCCAGGCGGCTTATGCCTCGGGTTCTTCCTCCAGCATCTTGCGAAGGTACTCGTTCTCGCGGCGCGTCGCTTCAAGATCGAAGAGCAGATACTTGATGGACAGCCGCAGATAATCAATCGAGTCGTGCAGACTCGACACCGTTGCTTTGAGCTTCTCGTGTCGCTGCCGGGTCTGCTCGGCAAGGGCTTCGAGCTTCGATCGCTCGCCCTCGGGCAGGGTGCTGATCTCTTGGACCAGTTCCGACAGCTTGTTCTGGAAGGTGGTTTCGTCCACGCGATGACCGCCTTTCGACTTCCGGGTGACGACCCGCCTCCTGTGGCGTGTCGGATGCCGACGGCTTCCACCGCGTCGGCGAAGAAACAGGGGGGAGCAAGTGGCGCGCCTCGAAGGCCGGCTCCTCACGATGAGGGGCTTCAGTTTGTAACCACTTGAATAGGTTGGCTTTATGGACGACCATTCTTACCGGACGTGTCTTGGCGGCGGTCCGGTTGTAACGCTGCGTGGCGAGAATGCAACACCGCTGTCGCCGAAGGTGCGTTCGACACGCGTGGGAAACAACGCCATCGGCACTTACACTGCTCGATTTACATGCCGGGGATCAATTGAGCATGGCCAGACAGGACTCATCCTTACCCGTTGCTGCGTACTCGCCGAAGTCGCTGCGCGAGAAGTGGCAGGCATACTGGGACGAGAAGAAGACCTTTCGCGCGCCGAATCCCGGCGACCGCGATTTCAACATCGCCCGGCCCAAGAATTACATCCTCGATTTTTTTCCCTATCCCAGTGGTGCCGGTCTGCACGTCGGACATCCCGAAGGATATACGGCGACGGACATTGTCGCGCGATATCGGCGCATGCGCGGCTACAACGTCCTGCACACGATGGGCTGGGACGCCTTCGGGCTGCCGGCCGAGCAGCACGCCATCGAGACGGGTCAGCACCCCGCGATCACAACCTTGCAGAACATCACGACGTTTCGTCGGCAGCTCAAGATGCTGGGTTTCTCCTACGACTGGGATCGCGAGCTGTCAACAACCGACCCCGACTACTACAAATGGACTCAGTGGATTTTTTTGCAGATCTTCAACAGCTGGTACGACGAGAAGACGCGCAGGGCGCGGCCGATCTCCGAACTACCGATTCCCGACGAAGTCCGTGCGCGCGGCGAAAAGGCGGTGCGCGAATACGTCGATTCTCAGAGGCTGGCCTATCTCGCCGAGGTGCCGGTCAACTGGTGCCCGGCCCTGGGCACCGTGCTCTCCAACGAAGAGGTGACCAACGAAGGCCGCAGCGAGCGCGGCGACCACCCCGTCTACAAGCGGCCCCTCAAGCAGTGGATGCTGCGCATCACGAAGTACGCTGACCGGCTGGCCGAGGACCTGGAAGAGCTGGACTGGCCGGAGTCGGTCAAGCTGATGCAGCGGAACTGGATCGGTCGCAGCGAAGGCGCGGAGGTGACGTTTCGCGTCGCAGACCATGACGCGTCGCTGGAGATATACACGACGCGACCGGACACCCTCTTCGGCGCAACGTACATGGTGATCGCGCCGGAGCACCCGCTGGTTAGGATGATCACAACGCCGGATCGCCACGCCGCGGTCGACGCCTACTGCGAACAGGCAATCAATCGCAGCGAACTGGCCCGCACAGCCGAGGCGAAGGAAAAGACGGGCGTCTTCACCGGGGCGTACGCGTTCAATCCCGTCTTTCCTGAAGTCGACAGCCGGGCGCGCATTCCGATCTGGGTGGCGGATTACGTGCTGATGAGTTACGGCACCGGCGCCATCATGGCCGTACCGGGACAGGATCAGCGCGACTGGGATTTTGCAAAGGTTTACAACCTGCCGATCATCCGCACGGTGCAGCCGCCCGAGGGTTTTGATGGCGAGGCCTATCTCGGTGACGGACCGGCGATCAACAGCGACTTTCTCAACGGCCTGACCATGGCCGAAGCAAAGAAAAAGATCATCGGCTGGCTGGAGGCACGCGGCATCGGCAAGGGAGCGGTCAACTACAAGCTCCGGGACTGGCTGTTTTCCCGTCAGCGGTACTGGGGTGAGCCGATTCCCGTGCTGCACGGGCCGGACGGCGAGATCGTGCCGCTGGATGAATCCGAATTGCCGCTCACCCTGCCGGAGATCGACGACTTCCGTCCGACAGTCTCGGAGGGCAATGACGGCGGCATGCCGGAGCCGCCGCTCGGCCGCGCCAAGGACTGGGCGACGGTGACGCGCGACGGCCGGACGTACAGGCGTGAACTCAACACGATGCCGCAGTGGGCCGGCTCCTGCTGGTATTACCTGCGATTCTGCGATCCTCGTAACGATCATCGCTTCGTCGGGCAGGACGCCGAGCGTTACTGGATGCTCTCCAAGCGAAAGGACGGCCGACCGCACGTCGGCGGCGTTGATCTCTATCTCGGCGGCGCGGAACACGCCGTGCTGCATCTGCTTTATGCCCGATTCTGGCACAAGGTGCTCTACGACCTCGGCCATGTATCGACCGTCGAGCCGTTCGGCAAGCTCTTCAATCAGGGGATGATCCGGGCCTACGCGTACCGCGACGCCCGCGGCATTCCGCACGGCTACGACGAAATCGACTTTCGCGACGACGGCAAGGCGGTCTTGCGTGAAACCGGGGAAGTGCTCTCGGCAAATGTCGAGAAGATGTCAAAAAGTCTGAAGAACGTCATCAACCCCGACGACGTGGTGAACGAGTTCGGCGCGGATGCGCTGCGTCTCTACGAAATGTTCATGGGCCCGCTGGAAGCGAGCAAGCCGTGGAATCCGCGCGACGTGCCCGGCGTGTTTCGATTCCTGCAGCGCACGTGGCGATTGATCGTGGACGAGGATTCCGGCGAGTTGTCGTCGTTTGTCGTCAGCGCCGAAACCGCCTCCCGCGCTCCAGGTTCCGGGTCGGAAGCCGATCCCCTCGAACGCGCCTTGCACAAGACGATCCAGAAGGTGACGCAGGACATTGAGCGCATGGCCTTCAACACGGCGATCAGCGCCATGATGGAGTTCGTCAACGAGGTCTACCGAGCCAAATCGATCCGCAAGGATCAGGCCGAGCGTCTCGTGCTGATATTGTCTCCCTTCGCGCCGCATCTTTGCGAGGAGCTCTGGCAGCGGCTGCGCGGACCTGCCTGGACGGACAGCGTTTCGAAAGAACCGTGGCCGAACTGGAACGAAAAGCTTGTCGTCGATGATGAAGTGGAAATTCCCGTGCAGGTCAGCGGCAAGGTCGTCGCGCGAATCACCATCCCGCGGGATGCCGACGAAGCGGCCGCCCGAAACGCGGCGATGGCCAACGCGAAAGTCGCCGATCGACTGGCCGGCAGGACGGTTGCGAAGACGATCTACATCCCCGGCCGGCTGCTGAATCTGGTCGTGCAATAGGGTGCGCGGCCAAGCTTTCGACTTTCGCCGGCTCTCGCCTACAATACCGTCGATTGCCGTAGGAAGGAGCCACGGCCCTGACACAGCGTTCCCGACATCACACCCGACTGCACGACTTTGCACTCCGGCTGCGCCGAGCGGGACCGGCCTGCACCCTGAGTCTCATCCTCGGGGCCTTCACCCTGCTCTTTGTCGGCTGCCTCGGCCTGTCTGAGTCCTCGATCTGGCGGCGCGAACCGGAAGAAAAACCCGTTGAGCCGGTCGTGATCGATCGTCAGATCCGCGTGCGCCTTCTGGGGCGACGACCACGGCCGTCGGAACCGCTCTCCGTCACCGCCCCCTTTACCCTCACGGAGACGCGCACCGGCACCCAGTTCGGCGATACCCAGTCCCCGCTGTCAGGCGTCACGGTGCGACCGGCCTCATCGGCAGGCATTCAACTCGGCGAGAAGCTGATCCCCTCCGATGACATCCTGTTGACGCCCTCGCGAGATGCAGCGCTCGTCCTGGCGGATAAGACTTACCGCGGCGCGATGCGTATCCAGCGGCAGGGCGATGGCGTCGTCTTCACGAACCATCTGGACATCGAGTCCTACCTGCGCGGCGTGCTTCGAGGTGAACTGCCGCGTTATTTTCACTTTGAATCGTTCAAGGCCCAGTGCGTCGCGGCGCGGACCTACGCGCTCTACTGCAAGCGCGAAAAGCCCGCCGGTACGACCTTCGACGTTTACGATGACGAAGGCAGCCAGGTCTACAACGGCGTCACCATGGAAGACCCGGTCAGCGATCGCGCGGTGCAGGAGACGCGCGGCGAGGTCGCCGTCTATCACGACGGCAAGTCGGAAGATATCTTCTGCACCTACTACTCCTCCTGTTGCGGCGGCCTCTCGCAGCACGTGAACAACGTCAAGCCGAATGATCCGCCCGTGGCCCCGCTGGTCGGCGGCGTGGCGTGCAACGATTGTTACGTTGCACCGCGCTATCGGTGGGGGCCGGAGACGCTCTCCCGAGCCGAAGTCACCAAGCGCCTGACGGCGCGCTATCCTACGATCCGAAAGATCGGCACGGTGACGGAACTTAAACCCCGCAAGCGCACGACGGATGGACGGGTCATCAGCATCGAGATCGTCGGCTCCGGCGGCCAGCGCGAGGTGCTCGTTGGAGAGGATTTTCGCCTGTCCATCGGCAGCCGCGTGCTCAAGTCGACCAACTTCCAGATCGAGACGACGAAGGACGGATTCGTCTTCAAGGATGGCAAGGGTTTTGGCCACGGCATGGGCCTTTGCCAGTATGGCATGGAGACCAAGGCCCGCCGCGGCATGAACTACCGAGACATCCTCGCCGCGTACTATCCCGGATCGACGGTGAAAAAGCTCTACGATTGACGGCCCGAGCCCACGATCCGGCCCTGATCGACTATTCCTCGGGCACGGACTGAAGATAATTCAGCACTTCTTCGATCGCAGGTCGCGACCATCGATAGTTCTGATCGGTTTCCAGTTCGCGTTGCAATGCGTCGATGGCCCCTCGATCGCCCGGCCTGCAAGCGTCGTGAATCCGGCACACAATCATCTGCCGCAGCGCGGGGTCGGTCTCCTTCGGAAGTATGCGCAGAAGGACTCCTCGCTGCTGATCTTTCGAGAGTTTCGCAAGCGCCGTCAGGTACGATTGTCGCACCAGCGAGGGGATCGCCTCCGTTGATAGCTGAGCCGTGTAATCGGCGACAATCTGCTCCTCTGATTTCGTCGCAAGGTCGGCATTCAGGTTGACGGGCAGAACGGACTGTATCGTGTCGCGCTCGATGGACTTCATGGCATGTATCAAGGGAGTATCAACCGATTGTTTCTCCTTTATCTGAGGATCAACCAGATGTCGGAGATGGTAAATCTGCCCTGTCCATCGTATCCGATCCTGCAACGTCGGCTCGCGCTGGCCGGTGGGCGGCTCCAGCGAGAGCAGATAATCGCAAACTTGCAGGAATCCTGCGGGATCGCTTCGGCCGAAGGTTTCAGCCAGCTTTTGCAACGAGTCCAGCGAATAGTGGGCCATCGAATCTTCCGCATACATGCGATCAATCGCGGCTTGCACTTCGACGGGCAAGTTCGTCGCGGGCAAGACAAAGTCGTCCGGATTCGTGATCGTGATTTCCGAGGAGCCGGGCTTGCAGAGCAAAACGCTGGGAAATGTTTTGACGCCGAAAGCAACATGGGCTCGAGACCCGGCACCAACGGGAAAGCGAATCCGATGCTTGCGGAGGATGCGCTCGACACGATTCGGCTGCTCCGGCGTGATCATCATGAATGAGCAGGAAGGACCGAGCTTCTTGTGGAGCGATATCGCCTGATCAATCTGCGATGAAGACGAGGCGTCGACGAACATCACAACCCGAGTCTTGCTCTCACGCAGGTCACGCGAATCGAAATTGAACCACTTGGCGGCTGTTAACTCCGGTGCCTGAACGACAGTAAACAGAAGGGGTAATTGGAGGTAGATACGTGTGAACATGATATGATCCTCCCCGCCTCACATGCCAGAGTGCGGCACAGGATTACCAACATTGACAAGCACCTCTTCAGTGATGAAGTTGCAGTAGTTCTCGCAAGTCGTCAGATCACCGCCCTGATAGTTATTGCGGCAGCATTGAATACATAAGGCATGCGAATTGCAACAGAAGCGGCAGTCGTCCAGGTCCGCCGGTGAAGCGCACGAACCATCACAACCGGGTTGGGGGCAGGACGAAACGCTGCCCAGGCAGAACACCAGGCAACAAAACATCAGTAGCTTAAGCGATTTGATCATGGCCCACCTCTTGCGAAAAGGGTAACCCCCATTTGCAGAGCGACTCAGGCAGGTTGTGCGAGATTAGCTGGTTGGCCCGGCCCTCCTTTCGTGGTGTGCGTGCCCTTTGCGGAGTGCCTATTCGATATAATACAACATATCTCAGCTTTCAGGAGTGTCAAGCCAATTGCATCAGGAATTTGAGAACTGGCAGCCCGTGTAACTCGCATGCTGATTTCTGGCACCCGCTGCATCAATCGCGCGTGATCGGTCTCATCGAACAGGACGTGCCTGCCGGTAAATCGCTTTATATCCATGTCACATCGAACGCGCAGCGTGTCTCAGATACGAACTTCCGCATGGTTTTCTGGCAGTGTGTTTAACGCTAACCTATCAGCCAGCGTGCCATGCTAATAAACCGCCGACGGCTTCAACAATTGCAAGGTTTTCTCCTGGGTCTCGCCATTGCGGCGGGAACAGCCGTCTTTTTCTTCGCGCGCGATAACGAGCCACGGCTCGAACTCATGTCCTTCGACTGGCGAATGCGGCACTTCAACACCCTGCCGGCCGACCCGCGAATTGTTCACGTCGATATCGACGACGGCTCTCTCGACCGGATCGGTCGGTGGCCCTGGCCGCGAAGCCAGATGGCCGACCTGATCGGCACGATTGCCGAATTCAACCCGGAAATGATCCTCGTCGATTTCCTCTTCTCCGAGCCCGAAAAGCTGCAACTGGCCGATCCGCGTCTTGATGCATTGCCCGGCGAGAAGGTTGAAATCGTCGGGGAGCTTTCCGAGGCCAACCTCCTTTACGGTGATCTTGAGCTGGCCGAGGCCATTCGCCGCGCCGGTTGCGTGATCATGTCAACGCAACTGGATATCCGACTCCCCGGACATCCGCTCCCACTGAGTCGACAGCTGTACGACTACTTCGACCGCCATCCGGATGCGAGCACCGATGACGCCGTCATGGCACTCGACGAGACTGAACACACTGAAGATGTCGAGACCGTCCACCGGCTGGCGCTGCGCGAGCGGGCCACTCGTTTGCTCATCTCGAATTTCACACTGAACGAACACGAGCTGGCCGACCGGCTGGCCGCGCCGACAGACGAGGTCCTGCGCATCCTGGCCGGAGCCAAAACCGAAGCGGCCCGACGACGCGTGAGGACCCTGCTCGAAAACGGACACAAGCCAGACCCCGAACAGATTCTCGATGCAGTCCTCGGTGAGGAAAGCGGTCGCCGCACGGCCGACCGCCGCGACCTGTGGATGGCGATCAATCGTCAGCAGGCGCTTGAAATCCTGCTGAAGTCACTGTACCCGGCAAAGGCGGAGGCGATGGCGCGACTGCCCCGTGCGGAAAACGTCGCGCCGCTGCTGGCGCCTCTGGCAGAGGCCGCGATGGACATCGCCGCCGTCAACTTCCGCCCCGATATCGACGGCTCGGTGCGACGGGTTCCCGTGCTGATTGATGTCGAGCAAGGCGTACTCCCCCACCTCGGCCTGTCAGCCGCCATCCACACACTTGGCTTGAACCTCTCCGGGCTTGCGCTGGACGGATCGGATCTGCTGCTGACCTCGAACAAAGATCAGCCGCGACGGTTGCCGCTGGATCGCGACGGAGCGATGGTCATCCACTGGAGTGGTACGGCCCCGCGATGGCGCGAGGGCAAGGACATGCCGCACCTGTCGGCCGCCAAGCTGATGAGCATCGTCGACGCACGCCGGCAGCGCCGGGACAACGACGTTTCCATGAAGTACCTGCTGGCCGATCTGGTCACGGTCGCCAAGGGCGAGTTTAGCGTCGAATCGCGAGAGGGGGCGGAGTCCGGTCCTGAAACCCACACCGCCGATGCACATTACCTACGACTGGTCGGAGAACAGGTAAAGCTTGAGCAGGAACTCCGCCTCGCCCGACTGATGTCAACCGGCACTCCCGAAGATCGACGAGCCATGGAAGATCGCCTGGCGAAACTGCTCAACGAGATCGAAGCCATTGAATCCCAGGCCATCGACACCATCGAGCTGACTTGCCGGGAATTCGCTGAAATACCGCAGGTAGAGATCGATGCCGATCCAAAGCTCGCCGCTGATGCCAGGCGCTTCCGGTCAGCGAAGAAGATCATCGACGAACAGCTTTCGGCGCGCCGCCGTGCGAACGAATCCATGCAGGCCATGATCGATCGGACAAAGCAGGAACTCAACGATCATCTGGCGGGCAAGTTCGTCTTCCTCGGCTTTGCCGCCACGGCACAGGGCGACATCGTCACCACGCCCATCGATCCACGCACCAACGGTGTCATGTGTCATGCGCATGTGCTCAATGCGATCCTGCAGGATCGGCTGATCCGCATCGCGCCCGCCTGGGTCGGCGTGCTCATCTGCCTGGCAGCCGGCGCGATCGTCAGCTTCCTCACCAGCACGCAGCCGCCTCGATGGGCTCTGACCGCCACGATCGGTCTGCTCGCCGCGTATCTGCTGTTCAACTGCGAAGTGCTCTTCGAGCGAATGGATGTCTGGGCGGCGCTGGCTGCTCCGCTGGTCTGCATGTTTCTTACCTGGGCCTTCGTCACCCTTTTCCGCCAGCTAACGGCCGAACGCGAGCGGCGACTGTTTGCCAAGCAGCTTGGCCAATACACCTCGCCGGCCATTGCGGCGCGGATCGCCGAAAATCCGCAGGCCGCGCAAGTTTTCAAGACCGTTCAGACCCGCGAGGTCACCTGCTATTTTTCGGATCTCAAGGGCTTTACCACCCTCACGGAAGCGGAAGACCCCGAACTCATCCAGCGCGTACTCAACACTTACCTGCATCGCATGAGTCAGGTCATCTGGAATCAGCGCGGCCTGCTCAACAAGTTCATGGGCGACGGCATCATGGCATTCTTCAATGCCAGCGTCGATCCGATGCCGGAACATGCCCGCGCCGCCGTTGAAGCATCGCTCATCGGCCTGGAGGAACTCGAAAAGCTCAAGCAAGAGCGCCGCGGCGATCCTGCCGCCCGCATCTTCGACGCCTTGCAGATGCGGATCGGCCTGGCCACCGGCATGGCGATGAACGGCGATATGGGTTCCGAAATCAAGGCCGATTACACCGTGATTGGTGATGTGGTGAACCTCGCCGCTCGACTCGAGCCGGCCAACAAAGTATTCGGCACCTCGATTCTGGTCAGCGGGCCGACGCGCGAAGTTGTGCGCGATGCATTTGAGTTTCGCTACCTGGCCGAATTGCAGGTCAAGGGAAAGGCACAGACCATTCCCGTGTACGAAGTCGTCGGCCGAAAAGGTACGCTGACGCCCGAGCAGCGCGAATACATCGAGCGCTTCGAGCACGGCGTCGAACTCTACAAGCAGCGTCGCTGGGACGAATGCATCGTCCACTTCACGCGGATGCTCGCCCGACGGTTCGACGACGCCGGCGCCAGTCGCTACATCGACGCCTGTCAGGAATTCAAGACGTTCCCGCCGGACGACGACTGGCGCGGCGCGCTCGAACTTAAAGAGAAGTAACCGCCTGCATGCAGTATGCAGCAATGACTGGGGTGCCGCGCATCGCGGGAGTCGTCAGCCGCTCCAGCCGCCTGGGGCTTAACCGCTTATCAATACTAGAGATAGGAAAATACTGGGCGTAGTTCAAGTGATGCTCGACCTGTTCTGTCGGGCTGACAGGTAGGCGGCCACCGATATAATGCCACGATGGAAAGCGACATCGCCCGAATCCTCATTCCTCGAGATCGGATTCTGGAGCGAGTCAGAGAGCTGGCCCGGGGAATCGACGAGACCTACCGCGATTCCAGCGAAGGGCTCATCATCGTGCCGATCCTGGCGGGATCGATCATCTTCCTCGCCGACCTGATCCGCTGCCTGCCGTTTAAGATGCGAATCGGCCTGATGACCCTGAGCCGTTATCGCGGCGCGGCGACGACCGGCGGCGAGACCAGGCTCGTTCAGGACCTGAGTCTCGATATCAAAGGTCGACACGTTCTGATCGTCGATGACATCCTGGACAGCGGCGGAACGCTGACAGCCGTGCGAGATCACCTGATGGCCCGAGAACCCGCGAGTCTTCGGATTTGTGTCCTTCTGCGAAAGACCGCCCGGGCACCGAAAGACCTTGTTCCCGATTTCGTTGGGTTCGACATCGATGATGTCTTTGTGGTCGGCTACGGATTGGACTATGACGGGCACTATCGCAACTGGCCGGACATCGGCGTATTGCGACCGGAGTTGTACGCGTGACCGTCACCGAGAAACCGCAAACTCGCCCTGCCCGCGACCTGGTAGCCCACGCCGAAGGTCGCAGCGGCGCCGTACTGACTTTGCAGCAGGCCATTCCGGCGCATCTGCTCGATGGCGGCGAGATCGTTCACCTTGCCATCAAGCCATCACCCTGGTTCGTTCTGCTCGTGTCGCTCCGATGGGTTCTCGTCGGCATCGCGATCATGGCCCTGAGCATGATGGAGGACCTGCCGATTCCGTTTACGTCGAAATGGTATCTCTATCACCTGGGCTTGTGGATGGCCGTCGGTCGCCTGGCCTGGGGCATGCTCGAGTGGGTCTCACGCCTGTATGTGCTGACCAACCGGCGGGTCATGCGCATCCGCGGCGTCTTCAGCGTCGAAGTCTTCACCTGCTCGCTCGATCGAATCCAGAATACCTATATCACGCTGTCGGTCAGCGAACGCCTCACCCGCACAGGGACAGTGACGTTTCAGACGGCCGCTGCGGGCGGTGCGGGTGGTGCGGCCTCGTGGCGGGTGATCTCGCGGCCCCTCGAAGTTCACGAGCAGCTTCGCGAGGCCGTTCGCCGCGCGCAGAACCGGGGAAACCATGGACTCTGAAACTCGTATGATGTTCAGCCCTGTCATTGATCTGTTGAGGCACTGGGGCGCCCGTACCGTTCTCTGTTTCATTTTGTTGGCACCATGCGCTGCTTTTGCACAGGAGCGGCGACCCGTCTCCGAAGATGAACTGAAGAAAACCGAGCAGACCATGCTCGAAGAAGCACAGCGGATCGGCCCATGGGAAAACCAGATCCCCATCATCGAGGACGCCACCGACAACATCTTCCGCCAACAGGGCTGGACCGCCCCGGAGGATGCCTGGGCCCGACAGGTCATGAGCGAAGTCAGTCGCATTCCGCCCTGGAAACCGGCCGAGCGACAGGAGGTCTTTCTCAACTCCGTGCAGTCTCGCTGGAATCTTTCCCACGACCAGCGCAACCAGCTCAACTCCTCCGTTCAGCGCGAGGCCATGGCATTGGCCTTCAAGCACTTCAAGGACATGGCCCCCGTGGCCATGGACATCATGCGTGCCCGCGCCAACGGCGAACCTTTCACGCCGGAACAGGTTCAGCAGTGGGCGGCCAAGCTCAAGCCCGTCATGGATGACGGCGCCCAGATGGTCCAGCGGGTTACGCAGCAACTCGAGCGCACCATGACCGAAGATCAGCGCAAGCTCCTGCAGGCCGATGTCGGCGCGTTTCTCCGACGCAACAACGACATGCAGCGGCTCGTTCAGAAGTGGCAGGCCGGCAAGTGGGAGCCCTCCGACTGGGGCCTGCAGAACGACCCCATCCATGCGCCGGTCATGCATCAGTACGCCGCCCGCGATGCCGAACGCAACGCGCTCGTCGAACGTGCGCAGGCCAGCAAACCGCTTGATGAAAAGCGCATCGCCGTGAATGAGTCGGAATGGGATCGCTACGTGAAGTGGTTCTGCGATACCTATGCCTGCGACGATCGGCAGCGAACCCAGGTCGAAGCCATTCTCAAGAGCTCCAAGAACGAAGCCATCAATCGACGATCAGCCCGTCAGACGGAAATCGAACAGCTCGAAAAGCTTATTGCGAGCACCACCAACCCGCAGGCAAAGGCCGCGCATCAGGCCGATCTGGATCGTTACCTGGGACCGATCAACGAAATCTTCGAACGGATGAAAAAGCGTTTGCACGAGGAGGTGCTGACCTCCCAGCAGCGGGCCCGCTTTTCACCGCCGGTCGCTCAGACGCCGGAGAAGCCCTGATTAACACGCTTACAAAAGATGCCCATCAGACCGCGCCGACGGCCTCTGCGTTCAGTTGCTCAGCTGCTGGAGCGACAGCGTCGCACCGATGCGACGCTGCACGGTGACACAAGTAGCGTCCCAGTGAGCGAATCGCCTGATCGCAGGACCGCAGGACCGGGATGTTGCCGCTCCGCAGTGCGTCTGCCAGTGCGTCAAACGGCGAGCCGGAATCTATCACCACGATCAATGGCTTTTTGTAAGTCTCCCGCAGTGCCACCAGACGACAGGCGATCGAGCGCGGATCGCCGATCTCGTCCGCAGCCGTGAGCATCGCCGGTGTCAGCGGAACCATCGACACCAGCACGGCATCGATCTCGTCGGCCTCGAAGAGCACGCGGGCCCCATCCTCATACGCCTCGTCCGATGCCATCGGTGTGACATCCAGAGGATTGCGGATATTGACCAGCGAATCGAGCCGGTGCTTCGCCAGCACCGCAGAAAGCCGCCGGGTCGTGTCAGGGGCCAGCGCCGGCAGTTCCACGCGATACCGCGTGCCGATCGTCGCGTCCGCCATCCCCACGGCCTCAAAGCCGGCGTTGCTGATCGCTCCGATGCGCCGGCCGCCGATCGGTTTGTTGTGCAGACAGACTGCCAGCTCGAGAACCTGCTCGAACTCCTTGAATGTGTCCACCACGATCGCGCCGGCCGCGCCGACGGCCGCATCGCAGACATCGTAGTCGCCGGCAATGGAAGCGGTGTGCCCGGCGGTGGCACTACGGCCCGCTTCGGTCCGGCCGGCCTTGTAGAAGACGATCACCTTGCCTGCGTCCCGCGCCGCGCGTACCGCGCGAACGAACTCAAGACCATCGCCGTCCCGAAATCCCTCCATATAGACGCCGATCACATCCAGATCGTCCCGTTGTGCGGCCTCGGCCATCAGATCAGATACCGTCAGGTCGGACTGATTGCCCAGCGAGATCGCCAGCGTCGGGTCGAGCGTTGGCAGATTCGAAAGCCGCGACACGATGAACGCGCCGCTCTGGCAGATGAGGGCCAGCCGCTTCGCGGGGACCGATCGCCGCGGATCGAGTTTCTTGTCATGTATGAAGAAGGTGTCGTATCGTCCCGGTCGCGACCGCACGCCGAGACAGTTGCCGCCCAGAAAAATCGGACCGCCGTCGGTTCTCCTGCGGGACTTCTCAATGAGTTCGCCGACCGTCTGCGAGACCTTCTGCGTGCCGTCGGTCTCGCCGAATCCACCGGGGATCAGAATCGCCGACGACACACGCCCGCTGTTGATGACATCTCCCACGAAGCCGGGCACATCCTCAACTGCGGCGGAAACGATCAATAAGTCAATCGGCTCCGGCGCTGCGGACGGCGCCGCTACGCACGGCATACCGTCAATCTCCTGCACATCATCCTTGATGACATAGAGATGTTCCGTCGGGAAGCCGCAATGTCGGATGTTGTTCAGAATGATCCGGCCGAAGTTCTCCCGCTTCGCGGAGACACCGACCACGGCAATCGACCTCGGTTCCAGCAGGCAGCGCAACTTGTGGGCCGGCCGAGGCAGCGTGCACCGAGCCGATCTGCCCAGTCGCCCGCGACCATCCAGCGGCACCATCGTCATCTGTCGGAATGCAAAGGGATTCACTTCCATCTCAACCAACCGGGGCGCCTCCGCATCTTCGAGCGGCAGGCAGAACTCCCGGGCCGTGGCGATGAATGCAGCGAAGCACCGAAGCAACTGGCCGTCGGAAACAATCCGTCGATGACCACGGACTCGTCCGGTCAGCACCTCATACGCCGCCGTCTTCCGGAAGAGATCGAGGAACTCCCGGGCGCTGGTCTGTGTGGCAAGGGCCTTGGCGACGGCGATACCGGGCCGCAGCCGCGCGGCAAGGTATTCGGTATCGACACCACCGAGACCCGCCGCAATGACCGGGCCGAACTCCCGCGTCTGCCGGATACCGACGAATAACTCACCGCCGATGTGCGATCGATCGTACTCAACGCGCTCGACGACGAGCACACCGTCCACCCGTGCCCCGGTCGACTGCTGGCGAGCAATGAGCTGGTCCACCTCGCCAGGCACAATGCCGTAGTCTTTCGTGACAAAGACGACCGCCTGGGCATCGCTCTTATGCACGATGGTCGGTGAGACAATCTTGAGCACGACACGATCGCCGGGCAGGGCATTGAGCATCTGCTCCGTTACCTGTTCGCCACGGTGGACAAAGAAATGCCGCGGCGGGGAAATGGCTCCTGCCACCTCAAGAAGCTGATAGACCTCGTGCTCATAAAGCTGTCGACGCTCCTGCGACCAGACGGCATCGAGCAGCGAACCGATCCGCGCCGTCTGCTCAGGCGTGAGGGCTTCCGACGGCTCCAGTACGCGCGACGGCAATCCTTCGACCTGCGCCAGAGTATCCGGCTCTTCGTTGGGATGATCGGCTATCCACTGCCGGGCGGCCATCGCATCCGCACCGCGAGCGAGCAACTCGCGGTACATCCGAGCCGCGCGGCGACCCAGTGCGAAGGCCCGCTGATTCACGGCAATTAGCTTCGGTCCCTTGGCGGCAAACATCTCGGCGATAACTGCGTCGTATTCGGCCGGATCCCAGTCCAGCTCGATGGAGCATGCGCCGAGCATGACCATGTTGACGGCGCGCGTCGAACCAGCGATACCCGCCAGGTTGCTGGCGTCAATCAGGATGTGATTGGGTCGTCGGCTGATTCGCTGAAGGTAGTCATCAACATTACCGTAATTCGGGATGTTCACCACGGGCGACGTGTTGGAGATGATGACGCCGTCACCGCAGAGGCCATCGACATAGCGCAGGGCTTCGAGCGGCTCGACGGCGAGAATCATATCGGCCCGACCGTGCGGAATCAGATCGCTGTAGAGCGGATGATCCGCGATGCGCAGGTGGGACTGCACCGCACCGCCTCGCTGCGACATGCCGTGCACCTCGGCCTGCTTGACGGATAGCCCGCGGCGTATCGCCGCCATGGTCAGCGCCGCCGCTGTCGTCAGAATGCCCTGACCACCAACCCCTGCAAGAATCACATTGAGTTCCATTTCGTCACCCTTGGGTGGAAACTCAGGCCGTTGCATAGGCGCCGGCCTTGGTCCGACGCACGTGATGGATGCAGGCCCGATGCGCGACAATCACCGACAGACCGTGATACTCAATCTCGCGCCGTAGCACGGCCATGTTGTGCGCATGATGCTTGGGCAGCGGATCAATCCGGACGGTATGCTCCGGCGGCACGCCCAGTCCGGCCAGCAGCTTGAGCAATTCATCGCCCGTGGCCAGGGCCTCCTGCCCGCCGGTCATGGCCACGGTCGCATTGTCGAGGATGATGACCGTCATGTCGGCGTTCTCACGCGCCGCGCCGATCAGTCCGGTCATGCCTGAGTGCGTAAAGGTTGAATCGCCGATCGTGCAAACCACCGGCCAGGCGCCCGCCTTGGCGGCACCGTGAGCCATCGAGATGGAGGCGCCCATGTCCACGCAGGCCTGCACGGCGTTGTAGGGCGGAAGCGCGCCGAGGGAATAGCAGCCGATGTCGCTCAACAGGTAGGCCGAGGGGTACCCCTCCAGCGCGGCCATCATCGCGCCGAAAGTGTCACAATGCGGGCACCCGTCACACAACCGTGGTGGCCGCGCCGGCAGGGCTTCCGGCACGCCAGTACGCTCTTGCAGGTTGGCCGGAAGCCCCAGGCCCGCACGGACCCGATCCACGGTCATCTCCCCATCCGGCGGAAGGGCACCGCTGAGCTTGCCACTGATGCGCTTGCCGGGCATTCCGAGCAGGCCGGTCAACAGGCGTTCGAGATACGGATACCCCTCTTCGACCACCAGCACCTCCTCACAGTGATCGAGCAGTTCGCGGAGGAGCCGAACCGGCGGCGGATAGGTACAGATTTTCAGCACGCTGTAGCGCGGGTCATCTCCGATCGCCTCGCGTACGTAATTGTGCGCCAGACCGCAGGCAATGATGCCGCGCGGGCCGCTGAGTTCGAGTCGATTGAAGGACGAGTGCTCCGAGTACTCCCGCAGGACCGTCTGCATCTCGAGCAGACGGCGATACCGCTGCCGCGCATTAGGTGGAAGCAGCGTCCACTGCCGCCAGTCGATCGGGGCCAGTTTCGCGCCGTCGCCGCGTTCGAGTCCGTGTTGGCCCGGTCCGTGATCGTACGTGCCGATGTGCACCGCCGACCGGCTGTGCGCCAGCCGCGTGACGAGTCGCAGCATGATCGGCAGCCCCCAGCGTTCGGACATCTCGAACGCCTCACGGGTCATGTCGTACGCTTCCTGTTGATTCGAGGGCTCGAAGACCGGTATCCGCGCGAAATCACCGAGGTAACGGGAGTCCTGCTCGTTCTGCGAAGAGTGCATGCCGGGATCGTCGGCCACGGCGAGAACAAATCCGCCGCGCGCCCCGGTCAATGCCGAACTCATGAACGGATCGAGGGCGACGTTCAGACCGACATGCTTCATGGAAACGATGGCCCGCCTGCCGACAAAGGACATGCCGAGGGCTTCCTCGTAGGCGACCTTCTCATTGGCCGACCAGGTCGCATGAACTTCGGCGGCCCGCCCATCCCGGTCGCGGCGGGTTTCGATGAACTCGAAGATCTCCGTCGCTGGTGTTCCGGGGTAGGAGAAGGCGCCGGATATCCCGCTGTGCAGCGCCGCCAGCCCCACTGCCTCATCTCCCAGCAGCATTTCGGTATTCATGTCCGTCTCTCCGTGCAGACCTTTGTCGAGCGATGCGCGGCGGCCCCTTGGCGCTCCGGCCGATAGGACCCGGTTGACGCGCAAGGAAACAGTGCGCCCGATGCAAGAACAGGCACGCGGGATGCCAGCAGTGGATGAATCAGACTGTCAGGATGAGGCCCGTTAACAGGGCAGTCGCGGCCAGTTACACGCGGCCCGTCTCACAAGGGCAGCGGGCATCTGCGGAAAATTCCCCCGCGCCATCGCGGATTCTCGCGGCCCGAGGACTACAACCGCACAATCTCGCCGTAGCTCTCAGGTCGGCGGTCGCGGAAGAATTGCCAGGTGTTTCGCACCTCGCGGATCATGTCGAGGTTCAGGTCGGCGACAACCACGTCGTCTTCCAGCCGTTTGCCCTGGGCGATGATCTGCCCGCGCGGGTCGCAGAAGTAGCTCTGGCCGTAGAACTCGCCCATGCGCCACGGCTCTTCGTAGCCCGGCCGGTTGATCGCGCCGACGAAGTATTGATTCGCGACCGCGTGCGCCGGCTGCTCAAGCTTCCAGAGATATTCGCTGAGCCCCGCGACGGTCGCCGACGGGTTGAAGACGATCTCCGCACCATTGAGCCCCAGACATCGCGCGCCATCGGGGAAGTGCCGGTCGTAACAGATATAGACGCCGACCTTGCCGACGGCGGTGTCGAAGACGGGGTAGCCCAGGTTGCCGGGGCGGAAGAAAAACTTCTCCCAGAAGCCGGGGGCGACGTGGGGGATGTGCATCTTGCGGTACTTGCCGAGGTACTGACCATCCGCGTTGATGACCGATGCGGAGTTGTAATAGACGCCGGGCAGGTCTTCCTCGTACATGGGTACGACGAGAACGAGCTTGAGCTTCTTCGCCAGGTCGCACATGAGCTTGGTCGTCGGCCCGTCGGGGATTTTCTCGACCATGCTGTACCACTTGGTGTCCTGGTCGCAGCAGAAGTACGGCCCGTAGAAAAGCTCCTGCAGGCAGACGACCTGTGCGCCTTCCTTGGCCGCCCGTTCGATCAGGCCGACATGCTTGTCGATCATGGATTTCTTGATCTTCTCAATCGGCGCATTGCCCGGCTCGGAAAGCGTTGCCTGAATGAGACCGCCTCGAATGATGCGTGGCATAGGACTGCTCCTTCTTTTACTGAAGTAAGCAGAATAATATCCGAAGTCACCGCGAAGCGGCAGGGGCAGGCGAAGCCGCTCCGATCACAACGATGAAACGTCCGTAAGCAGGCAGAGAAGACAGGTACGCTTATCGCCCATGCGCGGATACGTTCTGGCGGCCCGCTGTTGCGGCAGGGTGTAACTAGTTGAGCTTCCGAGCGTTCATCCGTGCGAATTCGGCCTCGACGAATTGCTCGACAACCTCCGAGGCATCGTCCGACTGCGTCTCAAAGAGGCCCGACAGTTCGGAAATGTAATCCGAAGCCGTGTCGACCGTGACGCTGACCAACGCACGCTCCGGAAGACCGCCCAGCGGACCGATCGGCCGGAGGACGCCGTTCTCGTAAATTGCATCGATCTTGTGAATCATCGGATTCTCCTGGACGCTCGCGTCAGATTATACACCGCCGAAGAAAGAATGCTCAAAAATGCGCGAAAATGGGACAGGAAGTACGCGATTTATCTGATTCTTAAGACGGCGCGAACACGAAGAATATCTCGCTTCTGTCGACATCGCTTGAGTTCAAAAAATATTCGAACAGGGCGGCACCGTCTTTGCTTACGCGGACTCCCTTGCGCTTCAGTCCAGCGGCGCAGAATTTCACGAATCCTATCGCTCGCAACTCATGCAGCCCTACTGCCGATATGCCTGCACGACTCTGTCTTTGGCCTTAATCCGGGCGTCGGTTAATATACTCTTAGCAATCAACCGGAGGCACCAAAATGTCCGTGACCGCTACCGCTCCCTCCAAATCCGCCGTGAAGCCTGTCCGCATGTTTGTGGGCGGCGAGTTTGTCGATTCGAAATCGACCCGCCGCGGGCCGGTTTATAACCCGTCGATTGGTGAGCAGATCGCCGAGTGCCCTTTTTGCACGGCCGCAGAGGTCGATGCCGCCGTCAAGAATGCGCACGCCGCTTTCCCGGCGTGGCGGGATACCCCGGTCGTCGAGCGCGCCCGCGTCATGTTCCGCCTCGTCACCCTGCTGGAGAAAAACGCTGAGTCGATCGCTCGGCTGATCTCGCTCGAGCACGGCAAGACGCACGAAGAGTCCGTCGGCTCGGTACGCCGCGGCATTGAGATGGTCGAGTACGCCTGCAGCATTCCCACGCTCACGATGGGCGACACGATGCACAACATCGCCGTCGATGTCGACTGCGAGACATATTTCCACCCGCTGGGCGTCTGCGTCGGCATCACGCCGTTCAACTTTCCCTTCATGGTCCCGCTGTGGATGGCCCCGATCGCCATCACCTGCGGTAATACGTTCGTGCTCAAGCCCAGCGAGAAGGTGCCGCTCTCGGCCATGCGACTCGCGGAGCTGTTTGCCGAGGCCGGCCTGCCGCCGGGCGTCTTCAACGTCGTCCACGGCGACAAGGAAGCAGTGGACGCCCTGCTCACGCATCCGCATGTGCAGGCGGTCAGTTTCGTCGGCAGCACGCCGATCGCGAAATACATCTACGAGACCTCCATCAAGCACGGCAAACGCTGCCAGGCAAACGGCGGGGCGAAGAATCACATCCTCGTCTTGCCCGATGCGGACATGGACAAGGCCGTCGGGGCATTGCAAGCGTCGGCCTTCGGTTGCTCGGGCCAGCGCTGCATGGCTGGCTCTCTGGCGGTGGCCATCGGCAGTGCAGGCGATCCGCTCGTGGAGAAGCTCTCGGCCACCGCCGCCAAGCTCAAAGTCGGCCGCACGGACATCGGCAGCGACGCGCAGATGGGGCCGGTGGTGACGAAGCAACATCTCGACAGTTTGCTGACGAACATCGACAAGGGCGTCAAGGAAGGCGCCAAGCTCGCTCGCGACGGCCGCGGGGTGAAGGTGCCCGACGCGCCGAACGGCTTTTATCTCGGCCCAACGGTCTTTGACCACGTCGCCCCGCAGATGCACGTCTCGCAGGCGGAGCTGTTCGGCCCGGTGCTCAGTGTCACCAGAGCGGCATCGCTTGACGAAGCCATCGAGCTGACGAACAAAAGCCCCTACGGCAACGGGGCAGTCATCTACACGCGCGACGGCCACGCGGCCCGCGAGTTCAAGCATCGCGCCGGCGCGGGGATGATCGGCGTGAATGTCGGCGTGCCGGCCCCGATGGCGATGTTCCCCTTCACCGGCGTCAAGGGCAGTTTCTTCGGCGACCTGCACATCCAGGGCAAAGAAGGGATTATGTTCTATACACAGCAGCGAATGATCCTCTCCCGCTGGCACCCCGACAGCCATGCCGGAGAGTTCGTGACAACGCGGGGATAGTGAAGAACCGATTGGCACCTGACTGCGATGCCCCCCTTTAGGTTCTGCATCCGTAGCAGTTACGACCAAAAGCAGCCGGAAATATGGGTGAATACAGAGCTTCCGGGGGTGCCGGACAAGGTCCGCCGGGCGGCAAAAAACGGTACCTGACGGCCCAAAAAAAATCAGTGACAAACGCCCGATCGCGTGTTAGAATATATGCAGTTCCGAGTTCATGGGGCGATTTCCGTTTCTTACAGTTACGCATAGAACGACGGTTCACCCCACTCGGGTACTTCCAGAAGGACGCATCTCGACGCTTCACGGGCGGCATGCCGCTCGACGATTCCTAAGCCATAGCTCAAGAGGCACTTAGGAGATCATCGTCCGCGAACCGGATGGATCCGGTTGCCCGAAAGGCGTGAGGGTTGAAGGAGTACGGCCCACGGCTTACGAATCGAACAGGACCGGTCGCAGCAAACCGCTGGTCGGACTGGCCGGAGGCGTCGGGTCCGGCAAGAGCAGTGTCGCCCAGATACTCAGCGAGCTCGGCGCCGGCGTGATCGATTCGGACGAGTTGAGCCATCAGGAGATCAACCACCCCGAAGTAAAGGAAACGCTTAGTCGCTGGTGGGGGCCGGGCGTACTCGCGCCGGATGGCACGATTGACCGCCGCAAGATCGGCACGATCGTCTTCAACGACCCGGTTCAGCGGCACAAACTGGAGGCCCTGCTTCATCCGCGAATCGCTGTGCGCCGTGCCGATCAGATCGCCGTGTACGAGCGACAGCCGCGAATCAAAATGATTGTGCTGGACAGTCCGCTGCTCTACGAAACGGATCTTGACCTGTTGTGCGATGCAGTGATCTTTGTGGATGCCCCCATCGAACAGCGTATCGCGAGGTCCGAAAAAACGCGGAACTGGCCCGAGGGCGAACTGCGACGACGCGAGAAACTGCAACAACCCCTGGACATGAAGCGCGCCAGGGCCGATTATACGTGTGAGAACAACTCCACGCTGAGCGACCTGCGAAAGCAGGTGGAGCGCATTTTCACGCAGATCCTCGCGGAGTCTGGTACCCTCTGATACCGTCTTTTCCGTTTGGTCCGATGGTCGGCTGCGTCGACATACGCCGTCGATCTCAACATGAACGTGCATCGTCGGCCTGGACAGCGTCGATGCGTATTTCGAGAGTCACACCCATGTTTATTGCCCGAAGACCTGGAGGCAGACATCATGCCTAAACCCCCAAGCGGTCAACGTTCGTTCCAGAAGAAGCCCCGCCGGCCGGCCGCCACTGGCAGCGGTACACGGCGCGCCGTCGAGGAAATGGAGCCGGTTGAGGTTGTTGCAACGGACCACGAAGACTTCGCTGCTGGCGTTGTCGACGAGGTGGAAAACAACAACGGCCCGGCTGCGGCTGCGGATACCACCGAACCGGTTCAGAAGGACGGCTTCGACCGCGAAACCCATGAGCGCTACGAGAAGATCAAGCGCGGCGACCTGCACATCACCGAACTGCAGAAGATGGGCATCCCCGAGCTGCACGAGGTGGCCAAGGAAGAAGGCGTCACCGACTACGCCGCCCTCAAGAAGCAGGAGCTGATCTTCAAGATTCTCAAGGAGCGCATCAACAAAAACGGGTTGATGTACGGCGAGGGGGTCCTTGAAATCCTGCCCGACGGCTTCGGCTTCCTGCGCAGCCCCGAGTACAACTACGTCCCCTGTCCCGATGACATCTACATCAGCCCCTCGCAGATCCGTCGCTTCGGCCTGCGCAGCGGCCACATCATCGCCGGACAGATCCGTCCGCCGAAGGAATCCGAAAAGTACTTCGCCCTGCTGCGCGTCGAGGCCATCTGCTTTGAAGAGCCCGACAAGGTCACCGAGAAGGCCGTCTTCGAAGACCTGACCCCGCACCACCCGGATCGCCGAATCATCATGGAAACGAGTCCGGATGAAGTGAATATGCGGGTCATCGACATCGTGACCCCGATCGGCTTCGGTCAGCGCATGCTCATTGTCGCACCACCGCGCACCGGCAAGACGGTCCTCCTCCAGAAAATCGCCAACGCCATCACCACGAACCATCCCGACGCCTACGTCATCATCCTGCTGGTCGACGAGCGGCCCGAGGAAGTGACCGAAATGCAGCGGCACACCAAGGCCGAGGTCGTCTCCAGCACCTTCGACGAACCCGCCAGCCGCCATGTGCAGGTCGCCGAGATGGTTATCGAAAAGGCCAAGCGGCTCACCGAGTACGGCCGCGATGTGGTCATTCTGCTCGACTCGATCACCCGGCTGGCCCGCGCCTACAACACCGAAGTGCCGCACTCCGGCAAAATTCTCACCGGCGGTGTTGACGCCAACGCCCTGCAGAAGCCCAAGCGATTCTTCGGTGCCGCCCGAAACATCGAAGAAGGCGGCTCGCTGACCATCATCGGCACCGCCCTCGTCGATACCGGCTCGAAGATGGACGAAGTCATCTTCGAGGAGTTCAAAGGCACGGGTAACAGCGAACTTCATCTTGACCGCCGTCTGGTGGACAAGCGCGTCTGGCCGGCGATCGACATCGCCGCATCCGGCACCCGCAAGGAAGAGCTGCTGCTCGATCCGAAGGAGCTGGAGTTGATTTACAAGCTCCGCCGCGTCCTCGTCGACATGAACCCCGTCGAGGCCATGGAACTGCTCACCACGCGACTGCGCAAGGTCAAGTCCAATGCCGAGTTCCTGATGACGATGAACCTCGCGTAAACTCGATCTGATTGCCCGCAGACATCTGCACAATTGCGGCCGGCGCGGCACTGCCGTGTCGGCCGTTTTATTGCGTGCCACCCGCAATGCTTGACGAAGCAAGCAGCGGGCCGATTCAATGAGGCCCATGTCCGATCGCCCGATTCCCACATCTCCAGTAACGCTCGAATGCGCTATGCCGCGCGACGCGTCCAATCCGCGGCACTACCGCTACTACAGTCTCCTCATGGCGGCCTTCGTGACCGTCCTGCTCTGCTCGAATCTCATCGGGCCGGGCAAGGCCTGTCTGCTGCCGCTGCCGTTCGAGTTGCCCTGGATCGGCGCCGCCCTCACCTTCGGCGCAGGCAATATCTTCTTCCCCATCAGCTACATCTTCGGCGACGTGCTCACCGAGGTGTACGGCTATGCCCGGGCGCGACGCGTCATCTGGGCCGGCTTCGGGGCGATGATCTTCGCGGCCATCATGTGCTGGGTGATCATACTGCTGCCGGTGGATCCCGCAGAGGCCCACAACGAGCGGCTCCAGCCGGCGATCGAGCTGGTCTTCGGCAACACCTGGCGAATCGTGGCGGGGTCGATCATGGCCTTCTGGGCGGGCGATTTCGCCAACAGCTATGTGATGGCCAGGATGAAAGTGTGGACACGCGGCAAGTACCTGTGGACGCGCACGATCGGTTCGACGATCGTCGGCCAAGGCATTGACAGCGCACTGTTCTATCCGATCGCGTTCCTCGGTATCTGGGAGCCGGGCACGATGATCAAGGTGATCTGCTTCAACTGGTTCTTCAAGACGGCGGTCGAGGCCGTCATGACGCCGGTGACCTACGCCGTCGTCGGCTGGCTCAAGCGCGCCGAGAATGAAGATTACTACGACCATCGCACGGACTTCACGCCGTTTTCATTGCAGGACTGAGGCGAATCGGGGTTAAAGCATTCTCTGATTTACCGGTACGTTCGACGAGCTGAGGCAGCGGCCCTGGCGCGCCGGGATCGCCACGTAGTGGAGCGAGATCTGAGCCCGGAGCGCGAGCGACGGGTGTATTTCTGCGGTCCTCGGCGCGAGCGCCGATCAAGGTGTTTACATGCAGTGCAACCCGCGTGCTGCAATGGAAATCCTTGGAGCCACCGTTGATGAGCATCTGCTTCTAAATTTCCGGATTCTTCAGCTTATTTCAGGAGCGCGCCGTGCTTTTTCATCTTGGAAGGGGTGGGCAATGCTCGCCTGAAGGGGCTCCGGAAGCATGGCGGAGCTATAGCGGATTGCGCATTCTCGTAGCGGCCTGCGTTCTCGCAGGCCGGAGTATGTGCCGTCGCCGTCGGGGACGCCGGCCGCTACATCAACGCGCAAGCTGCGATAAATCGATGCGGAGCTTTGAAGTCCCCTGAAGCAGATGCCGCGTGGAAGGCCTTCTGCGACTAGGCGGACGAACAATGAACCTTGAAAAGATCAGTCAACGGCCGAGACGGCCGTACCACCCAAGCTCAAGCGGTACAGGCGCCGCAGGCAATAGTATGCGGCTCAGAACCTGACCTTCGGGGCTTCGCGCGCGGCGGCCTCTTCGATCTCGAAGAACTCCTCCGGCCGGAACCCCATCGGACCGGCGATCAGCAGGTTGGGGAACACCTGGATTGCCTCGTTGTAGTCCGCAACGGACTGGTTGTAGCGCTGCCGTGCGCCACTGATCTGGTTCTCCGTGCCGGCCAGTTCGCCCTGCAACTGCTGAAAATTCGCGTTGGCCTTCAGGTCGGGGTACGCCTCGGACAAGGCAAAAAGCTGCCGCAGCGCGCCGCCGAGCAGACCCTCCGCGACCGCAACTTCTCCGGGACCGCGTGCACTGACGGCCTGATTTCTCGCCGAGATTACCCGCTCGAGGGCGTCCTTCTCGTGCGCGGCGTATCCCTTGACGGTTTCCACGAGATTGGGAATCAGGTCATAGCGTCGCTTGAGCTGCACGTCGATCTGCGCCCAGCTACCGCGGACGTTCATCCGGCGGCGCACCAGGCCGTTGTATACGACGATCACCCAGAGAATCACGACGATCGGGATTCCGATGGCCAGGGCGAGAAGCGGTGTCATGCCGAACTCCTGCTATGCCGGCTTACTAATGAAACACAGTGCATCGACGCGCTGACGCAGCGGCCGTCGGCCCGGAAAGATTACCATTCCTGCCCGCGCCCGGCCATGTGAAAAGCGTGCACGATTTATAAGCGCCGGGTCGGTTGCAGGACAGTCACCGGCCGCGATATATTCAATCCGCGATGCGCAAGCACTACATCCTCGATACCAACATCCTCCTGCACGATCCCAATTCGATCCTGCAGTTCGCCGACAACGACGTGATCATCCCCATCGAGGTGATCATCGAGATCGACCGTTTCAAGCACGAAATCTCCAGCCGGGGGCAGAATGCCCGCGAGGTCTCCCGGCTGCTGGATCATCTGCGCGAGTCACAGAGTCTGGCCCAGGGCGTTCGCCTGCGGTCCGGCGGTACGCTTCGTGTGCATTGCGGCAGCGACGCCACCGCGACCGCGAAGAACGCCTATGCCGACGCTGAGATTCTGCGAATCGCCCGGGAGATCCAGTCGGCAGACCCCTGCACGAAGGTGGTCATTGTCACCAAAGACATCAACTTGCGCATTCGCGCCGATGCCCTTGGTCTGCTCGCGGAGGACTACATCACCGACCGCGTCGGCCTGTCGGACCTCTACACAGGGCGAATCGAACTGGCCCAGCCGCCGGAGCTAATCGATCAGTTTTCCCGTGAGGGTGTGGTGCCGCTGCCGCCCGGCGTCAGTCGATACCCCAACGAATACGTTTTGCTCAAGAGCGACAACGGGCGGGCTGCCTCGGCGCTCGGCCGCATCGATGCGGCCTGTCAGAACCTGGTTCGCGTTCACGATTCCACCCGGCCGATCTGCGGCATCCGCCCGCGAAACAAGGAGCAATACTTCGCCTTCGATGCCCTGCTCTGCGATCAGATCAAGCTGGTGACCATCATGGGCAAGGCCGGCACCGGCAAGACCCTGCTGGCCATGGCCGCAGGGTTGCACCAGGTGCTTCATGCCAGGACGTATCGCGGTCTGCTGGTCACACGCCCGACGACACCGGTGGGGAAATCGATGGGCGCCCTGCCCGGTGGGATCGAGGACAAGCTCGCCCCGTGGCTCAAGCCGATCAGTGACACGCTCGAAACTCTTCTCGACGCGGCCGGCGCGATTGGTGGGCGCAAGGACGTGCGCGAACTCTGGCACAAGGGCACAGTGGACGTGCAGCCGCTGTCGTACATTCGCGGGCGAAGCATTCCCAAGCAGTTTCTGATCGTGGATGAGGCCCAGAACCTGACGCCGCTGGAGGTCAAGACGATCATCACTCGCGTGGGGCATGGGACGAAAGTGGTGCTGACCGGCGACTCGTATCAGATCGACAATCCGTACGTGGACAGTTCGTCGAACGGGTTCAATTATCTCGTGGACCGGTTTCGGGCGGAGCCGCTGGCGGCGCACATCGAGCTATCGAAGGGGGAACGGAGCCAGTTGGCGGAACTGGCGGCAAATCTGTTGTGAAATACGAAATACAATTTACAAGTACGAGTGTGCAGGATGCTGCTCTTTTCTTGCATGTAATTCGATTCGAGAGCCCGACCACGTATGAATGCTCCACCTTCCAATCCTGTCCTCGGCGTGCTTGGCATCATCCGTGAGGATGGTCGGCTGCTGATGATTCAGCGTGCGGGGACGGTGCGCGTACCGTTTGCGTGGTGTTTTCCGGGGGGGCACATCGAGGAGGGCGAGACGCAGCAGCAGGCCCTCGTGCGGGAGATGCAGGAGGAGATACACGTCGATGTCGAACCGGGCGAACTGCTCATGACGCAGACGAAGCATGACGGTGCGCTGGTGCTCTACTGCTGGTCGGCGATGATACGCTCCGGCACGCCGCGACCTAATCCGCGCGAGATTGCCGATCTCCGCTGGCTCACGCCGCAGGAAATCCGCACGATGCCGCAGGTTCTGCCGGGCACGACGGACATTCTCGATGTCATCGGGCTGTAGTCGAACGGAAGCGAAGACGCAGTTTGCGCACGGCGGATCAGTGGGTGGCAGCCACGAAGGCCGGCAGTCGGTCGCTTTCTTCCGCGCGTGTCATTGGTCGATGCGGCGTTTCGTTCTGCACACGCGAGGGAGCGGGGATTGCACTTGACGATTCGTTCGCGGCCTCGGGAGACACACCCAGTGCAAGTGCCGTCGGCAGGAGCATTTCCTCGGCGCTGCGTGTCGGCGGAGCCATCGGCCGAAAGGCCTCGGCGATGTCCCGATACTCCGCGGCCGACTGCGATAGCAGAGTAGCGACGGCGCTCGATTGCAGATTGAAGGCCGTTGTCAGCAGGCGGATCAGCGAGAGGGCGTCGCCGGGAGCGATGCGGCCTTCACCGATCGGAAGCGCGCCGGCGATGTACGCACACTGCCAGAGACGAACGCCCGGGTCCGATGTGGCCTGGGCAGGCGGCGTGGTGTGGTGACGGCCGACGGCCTCGATGATCTCCTCCGGAAAGCACCAGTGTTTCAGTAATCTCGCGCCGACATGAAGGTGATTGAAATTGAAAGACTGCCACTCCAGAACGGCGAGTCGTGTGGGCGATCCATCCGCGCGGCGCTCGATTTCTTCATATGCTTCCGGCTCAGCCGCCGCCAACAGCAGCGTACCGATGTCCAGCAGCGTGCCGGCGAGAAACGCGGCTCCCGCCTGGCGCGGCGAGACATTCATGGCCAGTGCACGGGCCATGCAGCCGCGCAGGACAGCGCGATGCCACGTCGCGGTGAAGTCGGGCGCGGCATGTTCCGAGAGGACGCGACCGATTTCGTAGATCAGTGCGAGTGATTTTGTACGATCGTGACCCAGGCGCACGACCGCGGCGTCCAGCCGGGTGGCGGCGATGCCGGCGCCGTGTTGCACGGTATTGGCGACGGCGATGATCCGGGTGGCAAGCGCCGGATCGCGCGAGAGGAATGCTGCCGTCTGGTCGACTCCGGTCTGCGGCATGCCATACAGGGCACGGACGTACGCGGAGATGCGGGATCGCCCCAGCAGAGCGATCGGTCCGAGGATGGTTTCGATTGTATCGCTGGTGGCGACGTCCTCAGTCGAAAGCAGACGGCTCATTCGATCCTACTCCGGCGGCAGGCGGTCTCGCGAAAGATCGTGAGACGCCGGCCGCGCTATTCAGGTCGGCATTTCGGCGAGGTTGTTTTCGATCAGGCGGACCACCTGCCCGACTTCGAAGGGTCTGACGAGAATCCCGTCAAAACCCTCCTGGCGGAGCATCTCGTCTTCGCCCGGCCGCAGCGGTCCCGCGATGGCGATGAGTTTCACCTTCGCGAATTCAGGCAGGTTCCGGATTCCGCGAATGGCCTCGCGGCCGGTCAGACCGGGCACCTGGAGGTCCAGCAACATGGCGTGTGGCTTGAAGGATTCTGCGACTGCGCCCGCCTCGAATGCGGTTCGCGTGACGCTTACCTGATAACTCGCTTCGTTGGAGAGTGCGGCGGACAGAACATCGGCCGTGTCCTGTTGTGATTCAACGATCAGGATGCGCGTCAGGCCGGTGTCGAGTCCGTTCAGCGGAATACCATGCGCCCGCATGAATCGCACGAGTTGATCAAGCGGGATGCGTCGATCCTTGCTGCCGGGAATTCGATAGCCACGGAGCTTGCCCGAATCGAACCACTTGGAAACGGTGCGCGGCGCAACGTTACAGATTCGTGCGACTTCTCCGGTCGTCAGGACATCCTTGGGACGAGGCATGCGTGGCAACCTCGGGACGAAACACGACTCGCATTCCCCGGTTCCGGCGCATGCCCGTGCACACTCCAGACCACCGCGAGTTTGTATTCGCCCGCTTCAGTCGCCCCGACTGCGCGTGTGCGCAGCAGAGGCCCTCTTCAGCGCTTCCGTCCCCTTGATCGGCCTGACCGGCTCGCACGTGAGTTAAAACCACTCGAATTGCTGCAATCGTTACAACAGCGCAGAGCGGCTGGTTCGGCATTCTTGCTACGGATATCGGGCGATGGGAGAGGAAAGAGGTTCGCCCGGCCCCGGCGGGGTCGGTCCGCCTGTGGTTCTGCTCATTCTAGGTCGAGGTATGGCCGGCGGCAAGGATGCCCTGATGCATTCGCGGGAGGGGGTCGAGTTCACTCGTCTTCTTCGTAGGGCTCGCCCGGGAGAAGAATGTTTCGGACCGGTGTCGCCGAGCGCAGCGACTCAAGACTCGACCACAACCCGGCGGCAACGAGCACCGTCGCCATCAGGGTGCGGATCAGCCAGAGCAACCCTGCGTGCTCGCTGCGAATCTGCTCCGCATGGCCTTCGATCTCGATTGGAAGATCGACCGCGGCCACCGTCCATCGTATGTATCCCAGTACGCCGCCGGGCGGATACTGTGCCTTCAGCGCGGCACGGAAAGTATCAGACAGGCGTTGATGCAGCTCGGCGAGAGAGCCGCCCTCGGCCTGCACGGCGTTGCGCGCCTCCGCGAAGCGCGGCGGGTCGCTGAACGTCTGCGCGAAGTGCAGGTACTCAAAGCAGGTCGAAGCGGTCAGCGTCACGATGGCGATCCACGCGGCCGTGCGTACGACCACTGCCCCGGGGACCGGTCTTGCCGTCCGCGCAAAACGAAATGCGACCGACCCCACCAGCAGTCCCGCGACCAGAAAGAAAAACAGCCCGAAGAGAAACGGCAGCCAGATAAGCCGGGCAAGCAGCCATGCCAGCAGCATCAGTGAGACTGCCGCCACGACCGAGGCGCGTCGCCACGCGGAGAGACGTTCCGGAGTCCAGGAGACGGCCGCGGCATGCGTGGAGGATTCTGAGGTCACGCTCAAATCGTCGTTCGGGCCGTGGGATTGTCAACAACCCGCACGAATCAGCGGCATTTTGCGCTGGCTTGAAGACCTGTTGCTTCAGGGCTACAGTACGAGGTTGCAGGCGACGTGCCCTGCACAAACGAACCCACTGCGAGGATTCTGAATGGCTACATTTCGCCGGGCAATCGGCATGAGCGGAGTATGGATTGTGGCGGTCGCCGTCCTGATGACGGGCTGTTCCGACGACAAGAACAAACCGCCGAAGATGAAGAAGATCACTGGCGTGGCCAAGCGCGTGGACCTGAAGAACAACCAGGTCTCGATGATCTTCAAGGATGAGAACGGCACCGAGCGAGAGCTGGCCGGATCGATTCGTGAGGACACCGAAGTCTGGATCAACGGCCGCAAGCACAAGCTGGAGGACGTTCGCGAGGGTGATGCCGTCGCCGTGACCGGCTACCGCGACAAGAGCAGCGACGAGCCAAAGCTGATCGCCACGCAGATCGAAGTCACGCGCCCCGAGGCGTCCGACTGGAAGAAGGCGGATGCGCCGGCGGAGAAAAGCCCCGAGGGTGACGTGAAGACGGCCTCCGGCGGCGAGAACCGACAACCCTAGAAGTCATTCGATTCGCAAGGACGGCGGATCACGGATTCACACGAAGGACATACACCCCGACAGTTAAGAGGAACGACATGACTCGGATCACGACGCGTTTTGCATGGTGCGCCGGCCTCGCGCTGGCGATACTCGCTCATCTCGGTGTTGCCGGCTGCACACAGGATCGGACCGAATCTACAGCACAGGCCAAGGAACCGGCGCCGCGCCCGGCGGAACCTGCGAAACCGATGGTGGCCGACCGCGTCCCCGCGCAGACGGAGCCCGCGGCGCAGCGCCCGGATGTGTCTCAGGCCGGTCAGACAGAGTGGGGCGAGCAGAAGGCGCTGGTCATCGAAGACGAAGCCCTCCGCAAGTCGATGGCCGAGAACATGATCTACGCGACCATCCGCATCAAGATGGAAGACATGATCGAGCAGCGGGCAGACCTGCTCAAATCCGGCCGGCATCCCACCGACGTGGAGGTGCGGCAGTTGGAAGGTTCGATCATGCGGGCACGAGAGCTGCTTATGGAAGCCGGTGAGATCGTCGAAGACGTCGTGCCGCCGATTCTCGAATCGACCCCGCGCTGACGACGCCGCTCGTGTCGCCGTTTTGTCTGTCATCTTCTGCCACAACATACGAAAGGCCCTCGGACTTGTGTCCGTGGGCCTTTTGTCTTTCTGCCGGAGATGATGCTGGAGTCGTTCTAGTTTTTCCGTGAGGCCACGAAGAACGTCAGGGCCATAAGCTGGAACCCGATGCCGGCGAGCAGGCGGATGGTCGCGCTTGTCGCGGCAGCGGCCGTCTGCTCGGGCGTCGCATCGATCCATGCGAACAACCCCCAGCCGATCGCGCACAGGGCAAATGCCTGCGCGATGGCTGCGGCCAGCCGGGCAATCGAAAAGTCCTCATGTCGCTGTTCGCGGCGCAGCATTCGTAGTTCTTCGAGGATGGCATCCAGCGCGGCGGCGTCCTCCGCCGTGCGCGCGGCGGGCGGTCTCGCAGGGTGACTCTCGCGCCCGGTCGAAGCAGGAAGAGTTGATCGTGCGGGAGGATTGGCCAGCGTGGTCGTTCCGTCTTCGTTCATGTCACGCACCTCCGTGTTGTGAGAGGATGTATTGTGCCGCATGCAGCAGGTCCGGGGCAACATGATCACAGTCGATTTCTTCCCCCGTGCCGCCGCCAATCAGAATCGTTCGACATCCCGCCGCGTGGCCCGCTTCCACGTCGCGGGCCGAGTCACCGACCATCCACGATCGCGTCAGGTCGAGCCCCATCTCGCGTGCCGCCAGACGCAGCATGCCCGGCCGCGGCTTGCGCAGCTCACTGTCACGGCGGAATTGCTCTACGACGGCTTCTTCGCCGGGCAGGTATGGGCAATGGTAGATCGCATCCACATCGGCGCCGCGCGCCTGTAGCATCTCCCGCAACCTTTGGTGAACTGCTTCAAGCTGCGCTTCCGTGATCCGGCCGCGTGCCAACCCCGACTGGTTGGTTGCGATGACGATCCGATAGCCGGCCGCGCGAAGAAGCTGTACCGCCTCTGCCGCGCCGGGAAGCAGTCGCACGGCGGACGGATCGTTCAGGTAGCCCGGGTCTTCGATCAGCGTGTGATCTCGATCGAGAAAGACAGCAGCTTGCGCGGAGATCGATGCCATAAGTGCACGTTCAGCTTCGCATCCCGCACTCTCGATGATCGGCCGCCGTCGCGACTCGTCGGTGCTAGGCGGACTCGATCAGCGCCTGTCGCAGGAGCGGCAGAAGGATTTCATGATGGCCGACGACGGAAAGTCCGCGGCCTTTCTTCACCGGCCGGCCGATGACGTTTTCGCTCGGGCGATAGTGTCGGAGCATGTCCAGGTTCGCCGTGATGAGGTCGTCGAGGTTCGCGCCGAGGTTTCGCGCGACGGCCACGGCTTTGAGGAAGACCTCGGGCAGGAGCACGGCCGAGCCGACGTTGACCCAGACGCCGGAATCCGTCGCCCCGCTTGCCGGCGCCATGTCCGCAACAACGCCGCAGATCAATCGGAAGTCGATCGCGCTGCGGTCCGCCAGATCGCTTTGGGCCACGTTCGCATGCATGTGGATCGTGTCGGTGCCGTAGGCGATGTGGACTGTTGCCGGAAGGCCCAGCCGCGCCGCGGTCGCCAGGATGCTGAGCGACAGGTTCGGCGGCCGGGTTTCGTTCAGGTGTCGGCCGATCGCCTCACCGAGGCCGGTTTCATTTGAAGGTGCCTTTGCCATGGCATCGACAAAAAACGCCGGCGTTTCTTCCACCATGCCGAAGCTGCCGTCGCGGATCGTGTCAGCGACTTCTTCACTCGTCTGGCCGAAGATCGCCACTTCCACATCGTGAATCGCCGTCGCCCCGTTGAGCGCCACGGCCGTCACCAGACCGCGCTCCATCAGGTCGCAGACGATCGGTGAGCAGCCGACCTTGACCACGTGAGCACCGAGTGCCAGAACAACAGGTCGATTCGCCTTGCGTGCGGTGAGGATGGCGGCGACCAGTCGACGAAGATTTTCCGTACCGAGATACGGCGGAAGCGATTCCCACCAGCTCAGGAAGTTCGTCCCCTTGCCCGGCAGCCGTGCCGCCAGCCGCGAGTCGAACTTGTGCGACCGGTCGCGGATTGAGTACGTGCGGAGCTTCGAAAGGTCGACAGGTTTGTATTTCTTCGCCATGAAGCAACCCGATGCGCAGACAGCGTGAGAGGTCGATCGCGATCGGCACTATGCTGGTCTTACCGCCCGATCGATCGCCTGGTCGAGTATTCTATCGCCTTCCGCGTCGAATTCGATCTCCAGTTGTACGACGAGCAGACGTACCGCATTCTCGTCCCAGCGGCCCACGAGTTTGACTGCGTCCTTCTCCGTCGTCAGCACGGCATTCGCTTCCAGGTCCGCGGCAAGGTCCTGAAGCCCCGCGATCTCTTCGTTGCTGTAGGCATGATGATCCGGGTACTGATACGCCGCGAGTACACGAACACCGAGCTTCTCCACCCCGCGCCGAAAGCTCTCGAAATTGGCAATTCCCGCGAAGACCACGGCCTGCACGGCACCGGGATCCGCAATCTCCACCGTTCGGCCGCGCTCGTCGACAAAACCACGCTGGCGGTGTACGGCCTCCAGAATCGGTTTGTTGCCGGAGACACGCCGCAACGTTCCTAACAGCAGACCCCGGCTTGCCGAGTCGATCTCATTGCTGCGGGTAATGACGACCAGACCGGCGCGCCGCAGCGAAGATGCCGGCTCGCGCAGAAGACCGCGTGGAAGTATGTGGCCGTGACCGAACGGATTGGTCGCGTCGACCAGCACGATGTCGAGGTCGCGCGCCAGCCGGCGATGCTGAAAACCGTCATCCAGAAGAATGACCTCGGCCCCCTGCTCCGCGGCGCGCTCGGCTGAGGCGACCCGATCAGGATCGACCAGAATGATCGCCTTCGGGCATCGTCGCTTTAGTACCAGTGCCTCATCGCTGTGCGAGCTCCACTTCTCGACGCGTGAGTCTGCCCTGCTGCCGTCGTATGTCGCCGGTTTTCCTTTGTAACCGCGAAGCAGGATCGCCACGCTCCGACCGCGCTCGATCAGCCGTCGCGCCAGCTCGGCGGTCATCGGCGTCTTGCCCGTTCCGCCGGTGGTGATGTTTCCGATGGAAATGACCGGCGTCTTCGGCCTGGCGGAGGCGCGTGGATACAGATCGTAGTAGGCATTTCGAAGAACGATGGCCGCTGCGTAAGGCACCGATGCGACGGCCAGCATCGCGCGAACCAGATCAGAAAACAGCCCTCGCCGCCGCTGTGAGATGAGGTCGAAATACACGTTTGAAAGGTTCGCCATCCTTGGCGGAAGTCTAAGTGTTTCCCCTGCTGCGGGCCACCTTTGCGCGATCTGATCCTCCTGTATTGACGGCCCCTCACCTGCGAGCTAGTCTTCGATACCATCATCGCGTGGCCGGGTACCTCGCGCCGGGCCGTGCGCCGGCAGGTATATTCGACCGGGAGTGCGCAGGATGAACTCAGTCCGCTGGACAACACGACTTACCCGACCGGCCGTGCGTTCGTTGTGCGGGATTGTCCTCCTGGGGTTGGGTATTTCCGTTGGATGCACGGAGGCGGATTCGGGAGGGATTCTCGGTCCGCGCACCGACGGCTGGTCGCAGGCAGCCCTGCCGAATGTGACGCGCGACGCGGCCTTCGATGCCGGTGTCTATGCGATGCGACAGTGGTTCCGTCTCGAGGAGATCGCGCCGGAGACCGGCACGATCCGCAGTGCGACCGAAGAATACCAGCAGCGCGGCGGAACAGGGCGTATCCGCGATTCGGCCATCGGATATCCCAATCGAATGCGCCGCACCGCCACGCTCGTGTTTCAGGATACGGCCAACGGTGCGATCGCCAAGTGCATCGTTCGCGTCCAGCGCCTTGATACGGCTGATCACCGCGTCTTTCGCGACAACGTTCGTTTTCAGGATTATCCGGGCGATACGCCGATCGATCGTGATGCTGGTGTCAGTGACCGACAGCGCGAGGCATGGACCGATATGCCGCGCGACCGATCCCTCGAGCGCGACATTCTCGACCTGGTCCGAAATCGTGTCTCCGGCGGTGGCGCGGCTCCTTCGGATTCCTGATTGATTTCACAGCTCCACTTTGAGCAACGTCGTCGAAATTATCATTCCTGATATCGTTCACACGCACTTCTCTGTCACTAAATAAGCGTCTTGATAGGCGCGCCCCGTGCCTGAATATCTTATTATTTGACAGCGGCTCCGAGTTCTCTGACCGGCATCGTGGCGAACTCCTGCATCGAAATAATCGTGGTTCGGGTGTGCATAGCCGAAATATGAATGAGAGGCCGAAACGAGTGAGTTCCGATATGGTCAGCGGCGGAGGGCAATCCTCTGTCTGATGTACGAACAGAGCGAGCAGAGGCGGATGGGACTAAGAAACGCAGATTCGAGCCGAGAGCACGACGATGCGCCGTTGGTGTTGATCGTCGACGACGATATGGACTTCGTGCGCTACGCCACCGTCGTGGTCCAGGCAGGCGGCTATCGCACGACCAGCGCCGCAGATGGTCAGACCGGTCTGGCCATCGCCGAAAAGTACCGCCCCAACATCATTCTGCTGGATGTCAACATCCCGGACATGGACGGATTCAGGGTCTGTGAGGAGATTAAGGCCCGGCTGTCCACGTCGGACATCCCGATCATCTTCGTCACCGGCGAGGATCGCTCCGACGAATTGACCGCCAGGTGCTTTGCCACCGGCGGACAGGACGTCATCGCCAAGCCCGTCAACAAAGTCGACCTGCTCGCGCGACTGCGCGTCGTCCTCCGGGAGCAGGCCCTTCGCGAGGCCTATCGCAAGCTGGCCCTCGAAGATCCGTTTACCACGCTGGCCAATCGCCGACAGCTTTTCATGCAGATCACCGAGGCGGTCAATTCCTCCCGGCGCAGTAACCGCGAGAGCATTCTGCTCATTGCGGACATCGATCAGCTCATGTCGGCCAACGAGAAACACGGCTACGACCTGGGCGATGAACTGCTGCTTACCTTCGCACGGCTCATGAAGCGGCTGACCGGACCTGACTGTCGCGCCGGCCGGCTCGGCGGCGATGAGCTTGCCATGGTCCTGAAGAATTCCTCTCGCCAGACCGGCGTGGCAATCGCCGCGCGTCTTCGACAGACCTTCGCCTCCATCGCTTTCGACGCGGCGACCAGCCCGAAGCATTTCACCGCCTGTTTCGGGATTGCGTCCTTCAGTGGCGAGCCGGCCGATTTCGACGGCGACGAATTCCTGCGCCAGGCCGACATCGCCCTCTACGCTGCCAAGCAGTTGGGCCGCAACCGGACCGTCGCTTACTGGGACCTCGACCCGAACAATCTCCCGGAAATCGCGCCCGGCAAACGGCACGCCCGTGCCCGCGGCCGGCGACGAACGCAGCGTGCCTACGTCGGTATTCCGCCGGAGGAAATCCTTGCGAGCAACCCGCAACCGGCGCCAAGTCCGCACATCGCCTCGAACGGACCATCCGGCGAGTAATATCGCCACAACCGCCGCTTTCGTCGTGCCGACGTTTTGCCACGCCGCATTCCGCCATCTAACATGGATGCGTCATGATGCGCAACCTCATGCTGGTGCTCGCCTATGACGGAGCGGACTTCCACGGCTGGCAGCAACAACCCGGCTTGCGGACCGTGCAGGAATGCCTGGAGCAGGCCCTTCGCCGCTGCGTGCGCCACCAGGTGGTGGTGATCGGTTGCAGCCGGACGGATTCCGGTGTTCACGCCCAGGGCTATGTGGCGAACTTCTACACGACCAATCCCGCATCGGATCATGCCATCTTTCGCAGTGTTGGCGCGCGTCTTCCGAAAGACATGACCCTGTTGAATCTGATGGAAGTTCCCCTGACCTTTCATTCCACCAAGTCGGCCGTCAGCAAGCTCTACCGCTATCGCATTCACAACGTCTCGGCCCGGCCCTGCGAACAGCTCAATCAGCGTTTCACCTATCATTTCTGGCAACCGCTCGACCTGGAGCGCATGCGAGCCGCGGTCGCACACTGGATCGGCACCCACGATTTTTCCTCCTTCGCCTCCGCGGGAAATGACCGGCAGTCGAACGTCCGCACCGTCCAGCGGATCGAGCTTTATCGAGAAGGTCCGGAGATTCGCATGGACATCGAAGGCGAGGGCTTTCTTTACAAACAGGTGCGCAATATGGTGGGCACGATGGTGGAGATCGGCCGCGGTCACTGGAGTGTCGAGCAGGCCCGCAAGATACTCGAAGCTCGGAGCCGTTCACACGCCGGTCCGACGGCCCCGGCGCGCGGCCTATGCCTCCGATGGGTCAAGTACGACATTCCCGGGCTGCCCCCGCCTACCGCAGAAATGCTCGAACGTGCTCGCGGATTGCAACCGCCACGGGGCGCCCTGCGGGCAGCGGTCGACGTCCGGCCGCGCAGCGAGGCCCCCATCCCGCCGGGCATCGAGGTCGAAGAAGAACCGCCGGCATAAAATTTTGCGCCCGTTGGTTTGCGTGGCAGCAGCGGATGACCGGTGACAATCGCCGCTGCTCGTCGCAGTCCCGACGGAATCCTTGCCAGCTTGATACGGACGCGGAAAAGCATCCCTCGCACGCACCCAAGTTCCACTTAAACTGAACGAGCATGCGAATCGTCCACCTCATCACCCGGCTGATCATCGGCGGCGCGCAGGAGAACACCATCCTCAGTTGCGAGGGGTTGGCCGAGCGCGGGCACGAGGTTCATCTGCTTGCCGGCCCCACCACCGGCCCGGAAGGTTCACTCGTCGATCGCGCGAAATCAGGCGCGTATGCGTACGAGGAAATTGCACCGCTGATTCGCGCCGTCCACCCGCTTCGGGATGCGCAGGCGCTGCGTGCGCTGGTGCGCCGGATCGAGGCCCTTCGTCCGGATGTGGTGCATACACACTCCAGCAAGGCCGGCGTGCTCGGGCGTATCGCGGCGGATCTGGCCGGTGTGCCGATCATCGTGCACACCATTCACGGCATGAGCTTCAACCGCACGCAAGGCCGGCTCACACAGGCAGCGTACGCCGCGGCGGAGAGATACTGTGCGACGAAGTGCCATGCAATTGTCACGGTTGCAAATGCCATGACGCGACAGGCCCTGGCTGCCGGCGTCGGCCGACCTGCACAGTACGAAACCATTCGCAGCGGGATCGTGGCGGACGACTTTGACCCTGCCAGGCAGGAGCCCGCGCAGACGCGGGCGGAATGGGGCATTAACGCAGACGAGGTCGTCGTCGGGACTGTTGCCCGGCTTTTTGTCAACAAAGGTTATGAACAGCTCATCGAGATCATGTCGCTGGCGACGCGCGTCGAGCCGCGTTTGCGTTTCGTCTGGATCGGTGATGGCGCGCATCGAAACCGTTATGAGGAGGAACTCACCCGCCGCGGACTTCGCGATCGAGTCATCATCACCGGTCTGCTGCCGCCCTCGCAGATGCCGCGCGTCCTGGCGGCGATTGATCTCCTCGCCCACACCTCGCAGTGGGAAGGGCTTCCGCGGGCCGTCGTTCAGGCCATGCTCATGCAGAAGCCCGCCGTCAGCTTTGCGATCGACGGTGCGCCGGAAGTCGTCACCCCCGGCGAGACCGGAGCGCTGGTCGCGCTGGGCGATCATGCCGGATTTGCCGACGCGATCGCGCGCCTGGCCCGTGACCCGGCCATGCGGCGCGCCTTCGGCGAGGCGGGGCGGGCGCGGTGCATTCGGGAATTCGACCATCGCGTCATGGTCGAGCGGCTTGATGCGCTGTATCGTCGAATCATGCTCGCGCGTTAGCGGCACGGGCGGTGTACCAACAACCCAGAGACGAAAACGGGTGACAGCGTATGCTCGAAATAAAATTTCACGGCGCTGCCCGCGAAGTAACGGGCTCCTGTCACCTGCTGATCGCCGACGGCATGCCTGTCCTGCTCGATTGCGGCCTCTTCCAGGGCAAGCGCGTCGACTCGCTTGAACGGAGTCGACGATTCCCGATTGATCCTTCCCGACTTCATGCCGTCGTCCTGTCGCACGCCCACATTGATCACTCCGGACGGTTGCCCCTGCTGGCCAGGCAGGGTTTCACGGGGACCATTTACACCACACACGCCACGCGCGACTTGTGCACCCTGCTGCTGGCCGACTCGGCACACATCCAGGAGGAAGACGCCAAGTTCATCAACAAGAAGAAAGCTCGCGCCGGCGAACCGCTGATCGAGCCGCTCTACCAAGAAGACGATGCGGTCGGAGCAATGCATTTGTTCCAGACGGTGGCCTACGAGAGATTCTTCAACATCACGAAACGGTTACGCGTTCGTTTTCATCAGGCCGGTCATATGCTCGGCGCCGCAAGCATCGAGCTGCACTACACCCCGCCGGACGGCGGCCGGCCGGTTCGACTCGTTTTTACCGGCGACCTTGGGCGGTTCGACATGCCCATCCTGCGAAATCCTGCACCCCTGCCGGAGTGCGACTACCTGATCAGCGAATCGACCTACGGCGGCCGTCGGCATCCGCCCAGCGCCGACCTGCCCGATCTACTCGCCGAAGTGGTCAACGACACGCACGCACGCGGCGGCAAGGTCATCATCCCTGCCTTCAGCGTTGGTCGCACGCAGGTCATCGTTTACACGCTGCACAAACTGCTCACCGAAGGCCGCATCCCCAAGCTGCCGATTTTCGTGGACAGCCCGCTCTCAGTGAACGCGACCGAGGTCTTCCGCCTCCACCCTGAGCTGTTTGACCCACAAACTCGTGCCTTTCAGATGGCCAACGGCGACATCATGGGCGCCTCCTGTTGCACCTTCATCCGTGATGCCGAGGAGAGCAAGCGGCTCAACAGCCGGCGAGCGCCATGCGTCATCATCTCCGCCAGCGGCATGTGCGAGACCGGCCGGATCGTCCACCACCTGCGAAACAACATCCAGAGCCCGAAGAACACCATCCTCATCGTCGGTTTTCAGGCCGCCCACACCCTGGGGCGACGGATCGTCGAGCGCGAGCCGCACGTCAGCATCTTCGGCCAGAAGCTCAAGCTTCGAGCCAACGTCGTCGTGCTCAACGGCTTTTCCGCCCATGCCGATCGCGACGAGTTGCAGCGGTTGATCAAGCCGCTGGCCCCGAAGTGCAAACGCGCCTTTCTGGTACACGGTGAAATGGATCAGATGGAGAAAATGCGAGAGACCATGCAAGGCGACGGATTCGGGCAAATTGAAATGCCCGAGGCAGGGGATTTATTTGTGCTTGAATGAAATACCGCGGGGCCCGGGCTATCGACCGGCCCGGGCTCTTGGCCAGGCCGACAACCGGACCCCGCGGTAAGCTCACGGAGGTATCCGCGGATACCGCGTTGAGTTTGCGTTCGTCCTTATGCAGGGAGTGTGCCACGCTCGTTTGACGAGCGATGCGGGCAACGGAAATTGATTAAGAACTGTACTGTCCGTGGTTTACCGACGCCTGCCAGACTTCCCGGGATCGGATCGCTCGTGAATCGGGAAATACTGCGCAGCCCGCGCCGCGGGCAGAGCGCAGTCCTCCGCGATTCATCACCGGGCTACCGGCTCAGCATCCGCCGTACTCGATCGACGCCGATCTCCGCGAGCCCCGTAACAATCTCGTCTGCAGCGTGCAGCACATCGCCAGGATGCGAACTCGTCAGAGCAATGCAGCGCATCCCGGCACGCTTCGCTGCTTCAACGCCCAGCGGGGCGTCTTCGATCACCACGGTATCAGTCGGACGCGTTCCCATTTGCTCAGCCGCAAGTAAAAAGACCTGCGGGTCCGGCTTGCCGCGCTGCACGTCCATACCGGTCACGATCGCCGACAGGTACGGACGCAGCCCCATCTCATCGCACACCAGGTCGATGTTCTCCGGCGGACCGGATGAGCCAACAGCGATGCGGATGTCCGCGGCATGGAGAGCGGCGACCAGCTCAACTGCTCCAGGCATCGCAGGCACCTGCCCGCGAATCAACTCGCGATAAATGGCTTCTTTTCGTTCATCCATCGACTTGACGATCTCATTGCGTCTCTCGCCGAACCAGCGGGCGATGATCTCGGCGCTGCGACCGCCGAAGGAAGACTTGAATTCCGCCTCGTCCATCGGGCGCATGCCGCGCTCCTCCGCCAGCCGCCGCCAGCTCAGGTAGTGCGCGTGTCCGCTGTCGACCAGCACGCCGTCCATGTCGAAGATAACGCCGATGGGCGATGCGCGGTCATCAGCCGGGCCTGATCCTCTGGGTGTGCTCATTGCAGCATCCGATTCCGGGTGGGGTCGCCGCCGGCCCGTCTCTTTCATTCGTACAGGTCAGCCGAGGCGTGCCGAGCATAGGACTGCTATCGGGCGTTGTCGACCCGGGCGTACGGTAATGCGGCTTCTCCGGTGCATTGCAGCATTCCACTAAAAAAATCGCTGGACTCGTTTGATTTCATACCACCTCGGTGCCTACGAATGAGATGTAGCTGTCGTGTCCCTTTCAACGGCCCCGCGAGTCTACGAGAGAGACTTGCGGGGTTTTTTTCGGGCCCGTCCGGATTCGGCTTTCGCCCGGCAGGCGATCCATCCAAAATGTCGCAATGATCTGCCGTGACCCGATAGTCCGCCTTCACAGCGTCGCCGAGGCGTTTTTCTTTCTGATGGCCACTGCCTGCGAGTCCTGCGGCCATGCCCCGCTCAAACCGAACGGGCAACTGACCCGTACCGCCGATAAGCAGGCACCCTGGCAGATCGAATCCCTCTGCTCATCCTGTTCTCATCGCCGCAAGCATACCTTTACCATCCAGCCCGATCCGACGCGCGCATCGGCTCAGTCAGATGTCGTAAATGCTACGATGGAGCCCTCCCGCGCCGTGGACCTTCTCGGCTGGCTCACGCTTTTTCAGACCGTGCTCCGGGCTGCCCAGTGTGAATCCGATCGCCCGTCTGCCCGTCAGCTTGTCCGCGAGGCCGGGCTCTGTCTGGACGAAGCCCTCAAATTCTATCCCGACGCCGCGGAACTCCCGGAGATGGACGCCTTCTTCTCAGAGGCATCCCGGCGGCACTTCCGTGAGAATCCTGATTGGTATCGCCAGTCGATCTGGCGTGACCGGCGGGAGGTGATGGTCGATATGGAGCACGGCAGAAAACCTGGCAGCCGCCGCTGGTGACAATTCTGGAAGAATTAAATTCTCCGGTTCTGTGGTCGTCTGCATGTCAATCAATCCCCGTTGCTGACATTTGACCGGGTACGGTGTCCCTTTAGAATGCGTTCACATTCGAGTGGATAGCCGTCTGACGGTTCGTCGATCGTGATCGATTGACACAGCGGCATCGGTATTTTGTGACCTGTTGTTCGGTGGGCCCGGCCCGCCCTTGCCCGGAAGGAGGCAACCCGTGCGAACGATTCTTGCTTTGTCGTTTCTGTCGTCCCTGCTGTTTCTGAATGCCGGCTGCATGACGGCGGCCAAGCGCGTGCTCAAGGAAGGCAAAGGTGCCAGCTCGAAGGCCGAGCCCGTTCCGGGCACGGCAGGCGGCAGCTTCGCGCGCTACAAGAGCGTGCAGATTGTCCCGCCGCGCACCAACCTGGGCGGCCTGGTCAGCAGTGAGTTCAAGTCGCAGCTCGTGACGGCAATGCGTGAGGAACTGGTAAATGACGAAGACGCCATGTTTAAAGGCGGCAGCCCCACACTGACGATCGAGCCGGAGATCATGTGGTACCATCGCGGCGGCATCGGCGGTGTCATGCCGGAGAAGTTCGTCGTGGCCCTTTTCTGGCTCAAGGAAGGCAACTCCGAAGTGGGCCGCGTGCAGATCGTCACCAAGAGCGAGGCCACTCGAACCGGCGACGACGACCTCGCGGAATCCATGGCCGCAGGCCTCGCCAAGTTCTTCGGCAAGGTCACGAAGGAAGAGGCCAAGGAAAAGGAAAAAGCGGCAAGCTGACCTGACGCCGACACGGCTCATACAAGTTCGATCCCCCGGCCCCGGAGTAACGCCCTGGGCCTTTTTATTAGCGCGCCAGTCAACCCCGCGCTTTGTTCACGAGAACGAACCGTCTCGAATACCGCCCAAGGGTCGGTGATACGACTCTTCCCACGACGTTATTTCCCCGATAATCCACCTGTCACGGCTTTTGCGGCCCATATGATGTGATGTGGAAGCCATTGCGCTTCCTGAATCGCCCGAGGTGGCCGGTGAAGATGGGTCCGAGGATTTTCGCAGTTGCGATCGTGCTGGCGCTCGGCGGGTCGGCCATCCGTCCGGCCGTCGCAGAGCCCCCGGCGGATGCCGCGACTGATCCGCGCGCTGTCTATCTGGATACCAGCTTCGAAGCAGAACAGGCCCTCCGGCGCGCCGAGCAGTTGGCAGAGGATGGACAATGGCTGGAGGCGGCTACGCGCCTTCAGCAGGTCGTGCGCGACTTCGGGCAGCACGTGATCTTGACCGAACCGGGCCGATACATCGCGATACATGAAGCGATCGGACGGCGCATCGTCCGTTGGCCCGACGCCGGCCTGGCAACCTACCGCCGCGCTTTCGAACCGGCAGCGCGCGCCGCGCTGAACACGGCCCGCACGAGCGGCGATCTGCCCGGACTCCTTCGCGTCGGCCAGGACTACTTCGCCACATCCAGCGGCGCCGAGGCGCTGGATCTCGCGGCGCAGTACGCCATCGAGCAAAGTCAGTTTGTCGCGGCCCGCCGATGGCTTACCCGACTCTGCACTGAACATCCGGACCGATCGCAGCTCGGCGCTCCTTGGCGGGTCAAGTCCGCGCTCTGTTCCGCGTGGCTGGGTGATCGTTCGATCCTCGAATCACTCGCGGAGGAATTTACCGCGGATCGTCCCGGCCCGGTCGTCTCCTGGGCCGGAAGCGAACAACCGATCGGCGATTTCGTCCGGCGACAGTTGAGCGAGCTTCAAACGGCCGCTGTCAGGAATGCCGAGGGAACGTCGTCCATCGTTTCCGGTATTGCGGATGCGGCCTCCCCCGCGATCTTCTGCGGTGCTGCCCATCGTCGTGCACGCTTTCAGTGCTCCGCGATGCCCGAGGCCACGCTCTGGAAGTTCGCCTACGGTGATTCGCAACGCGACGCCCTCGATGCCGATGAGTGGCACACCGGTGAATCATCCGACGACGCGATCAGCCGCGTGCTGCAGACCGGCGGCATGCTCGGCACGATGCCGGTCGCAGGCGGCGCATTGCTCTATGCGCAGGACAGCCGCCGGATTCGAGCGGTGAACCCGAACGACACCTCACAGGTAGTCTGGTCCTACGAGTCCGCGCCGGCGGAGCCCGAGATCGAAGCGTGGATGTATGACGAGTCGGCCCCGCCGCTCCACACGCTGCTCTACGCGGATCATCTCGGCGCGATCAATGATGGTGAAGGTTCCGGCCGACTTTATGCTGTCGTGAATCGCCCGGCCCGCCTTGGCGTACAGGGTGACACTGAAAACCTTGCCGCCGGGTCGGCCCTCGTCTGTCTGGATGCTGCGTCCGGCGAGCTGATCTGGCGAAATGATCTCACTGCTATGTCGACTGCGTTCGAGGAAGCAGTCGTGGATGGTGCTCCCATCTTACAAGGTGACTTCCTCTACGCCATCGGGCGCAGGCGAAAGTCATTCGGTTTTGAGGCGTGCTACCTTCTGCGACTCAGCGCGGCCGATGGCAGGCTGCTGGACATGATCCACGTCGGCGAAGCCGCAACCGGTAGCTATGGATACCGCCGGGTCACGGTCAGCCACCCGGCGGCGGACTCCGACCGGATCTTTGTTCAGTCGAATCTCGGCTCGATTGCCGCCGTCTCTTTGATCACAAATCACGTGGAGTGGATTCATACTTACGAATCAGCTCTCGAACCGGACTCCGAACAGTCCTGGCCGGATCGTGGCGGCCGACCGGTTCGTTCGTGGAACTATTCGCCCGTCGTCTGCTGGCGGGATGCGGTCATCTGCATGCCGCTCGACTCGTCCGATTTGCTGATGCTCCATCAGGATGACGGGCGACTCATCCGCAAGGTGGCCTCGCGGACGCTCGAAGCTCCGGAGACGATGCTCGGCGTCGATGGCGACCTGCTCTACCTCGTCGGATCGCGCGTCGTGTGCTACGACCTCGCCGAGGGGCGAATCGTCTGGCAGCGACCGCTCGAGATGGGGCAATTGCTCGGACGCGGTGCACTGACCGATACCGGCCTGCTCGTTCCCACCGATCGCGGCCTGCTGAAATACCCACTCGATGGCGGCCGTGCGCAGGTCTATCGCTGGCCGACCGAGCACGCCGGTCATGTCCTCCCGCTCAAGGACCAGATTCTCATCTCGGCGCCGCGACTGCTCTACGGACTGGTCAGTCGCGACGACGCCTTCGACCGCATGGCGCGACGCCTGATCGAACGCCAGGATGATCCGTGGGTGGCCATGAATCTCGCAGAACTCTCCTTTGAGTCCGGTCAGGCCACTCGCGGACTCGAGGCCGTTGACGAAGCCGTCCGTCGTCTCGGCGGCTTCGCCCGAATGACCGACCCCGACGCGCGCCGCAGAATGCTGCTGCGCCTGACCCATTTCGCGGAATCGCTGATCACCCGTGACGCTTCAACACCTGCATCCTCCGATCGTGAGCCGCGCGCGATCGACGTCGCAGTCCGGCTTCTGCAGATGGCGGGGCATTGTGCCGCCACCACAGAGGAGAAAGTCCTGCAGCGCCTGCGATTGGCAAGGGCCTTCATTCTGGCAGACGATGTTCGCGCCGCCGTCGAGGCGTATCAGCAGGTTCTTTCCGATCCGGGGCTGCGGGACGTCCAGCTCCGACGAACGGATTCCATTGACGCGCTTTCCGTTGATTCCATTCCGGACGAGGCGCCGCCTTCGATGCCCGGCGATCCCACCATCTGGCTCGCGGTTGATACTTCGACCGACACGACCAAGGCCGGCCGTTTCGCCGCCGCTTGCATCGGTATGTTGATACGCCGCCACGGCGCGGACATCTATGCCGACATCGATAGCAAAGCCCGCGATCGATTGCAGATCGCCCGTGGACTTACTGACCCGTCCGCGTTGCTCGAAGTCTCCGAGATGTTTCCAAACAGCAGCATGTCCACCGAGGCCGCCGCCTTTTACGCCCGAAAGATGCAGGAGGCCGGTCATCACCGCGAAGCCTCGAGGTATTATCGCAGGGCCCTTGCCGATCGCCGCCATACAGATCGTCCGAGATGGATCAATGAATACGTGGAGGCACTTCTCGCCGATGGTCGAACCGCGGACGCCGTGGACTGGCTCGAACGCGGTGCGCGAGACTATCCCGACTACGCACCGTCCGCCGGCCGTCCTGACGATCGCTTCGAAGACCGGCGCCGGCGTCTGCTGGCGGCCCAGCCGCATGTGCACCCGCCGCGCGCGATTCTCACCGGTCCACTTTCTCCCGCGTATGACCGGCTCTTTCCCGATCGTGTCGCGATTCTCGAACCGCTGCAGCCGGAGCTTCCCGGCTCCGGCTGGGACGACGCGCTCACCGTCAGCGGCGGCCAGCTCGATTGTCGCAACCCGGCTACCGGCCGTTCACGATGGCCGCGGCCGTTCGCGATGAAACTTTCCCATCCGGTGCTCGTGGGAATGGATGCCTCTCGGTACTACCTTGCCACCGTGACACGGTTGTTTGCACTTACCCGAACCAGCGGCCAGCTCGCATGGGAATTCGGAGAGACGCCCCCGGACGACCCCATGCTGGAGCCGGAGATGGTGCCATCGTGGTTGCACCAATGCATCGCCGGCGAGCTGTTCCTGGCAGCGAGTGATCGCGGCCGTGTCGTGTGCCTGTCCACCCTCGATGGAACATTGCGCTGGAGCGCGGACCTCGGCTCTTCGCCGGCGGCGCCGATCGTCGCCGACCAGCGCCATGTCTGCGTGGCCCTTTCTCAGGGCGTCGAGCTGCGCGTCGCCGTACTCGATGTCCGCGACGGTCGACATCTGCGGACGATCCAGCCGGCGGATTCCTGGCCCCTGCAGGCCCTGCTGCTCCCGCGGGCGGATCGTCTGCTGCTGGTCCGCTCCACCTCGATTCAGTGCATGGACGTTACCAACGGAAAGGCGCTTTGGCGGGTGACCACGCCTGAACACTTCCATCTATCCACCTTGCAGGCCGATGCCGACGCGCTGTACGTCAGCACCGATGCGAGGAGAATTCAGGCGTATGATCTCGACGACGGTCGCATCCTCTGGAGAAGCCAACCGATCGGCACACGAGCCGATCAGGGTATCTGGGCGCAGCGCGTGCAAGGTGCGATCTACGCCGCCGGTGCTGATCGGCTGAGCTGCATTGACGCCGCCGACGGTCGCACACGCTGGGAGGCGGCCGCGCCGGGCTGCCTGAAGGCACAGGCGCCGCGGTTTTCCGCCGAAAGCGTAGTAACCGTGGCTCCGTTGGACGCATCGCGCTCGCGCCGTGCCGCAGTGGAGAGCGATCGACGCGCCGCGACTGAGCAGGAGGCCGATCCCCGCGAGCAGGGTAAGCGCTATCGCATTCGCCGCTACGACCTTGCCTCCGGTACGGAACTGCCGATGACCGATTCCGGCGAGCTGCTCACGGAACCAATCGATTCCTTCGGGGGGATGATACTTCGCGATCATTCTCTGCTGCTGATGGACGGCAATCGGCTGATCGGTCTGACCGCTTCGCGTCCCGACGACGCGCGCTGACGCCATTTCTCAGCAGACTCATTATCCCGTCCTGCCCGCTCCTCATTGCCGCCGTCCGCCACTATCATCCATCCGTACAGGAGGCGGCAGGTAATTTCGAACATGAACGACACGATTCAGATTGAGGCCTTCGTCGATCCGAGTTTCGGCGAGAATGCATACCTTGTCTGGCGGCGAGACGGCGGCCCCTGCTGGATCATCGATCCCGGCCTGCCACCCTCGGCCGCGCAGATGCTTCGTCGCATCGGTGAGCGGCGACTTCAGCCCGACGCCATCGTTCTGACACACGGACACGCCGATCACATCGCCGGCGTGCCCGAGATCCGCCAGGCATATTGCGAGCTGCCCATCTTCATCGCACGAGAGGAAGCCGCCGCATTGACCGACGCCCGCGAAAACCTCTCCACTGGCCTCGGCGCCCCCTTCGCGCCGGGCATCACTGAAACGCGCGACCTGGTCCCCGGTTCAGAGCTGACCCTGGACGGCTCAACCTGGCATGTGCTGGATGTCTCGGGTCATTCGCCCGGCGGCCGGGCACTCTACTGCGCCGTCGCGGGCGTGGTGATCGTCGGAGACGCCCTGTTTGAGGGGTCCATCGGCCGGACGGATTTCCATCATTCCAACCACAACCGGCTGATCCGAAACATCCGCGAGAAACTGCTTGCCCTGCCGGATGAAACAAGGGTTTATTCCGGTCACGGTCCCGTCACCACGATCGGCAACGAGCGCCGTTGCAACCCCTTTCTGCAATAACTTTGTTCCGGATTCGGTCGATCCTGACCGAGGTGTCGCAGGTCCGCACCAGTTCGCGCATCGGCCTCCGCGGTCGCCGACCGCCGCTTACTCGTAGCGCAGCGCCTCGATGGGGTCCATCCGGCTGGCGCGCCAGGCGGGGTAGAAGCCGAAGAAGACGCCTGTGGCAAATGCAAAGCCCAGGGCGATGGCGGCAATCCAGTAGGAGACGTACGTCTCGTAGCCCTTGAACGATGTCAGCACGTGAGAAAAGCCCCAGCCGCCGAACATGCCGATGATGCCGCCGAGTGTGCAGAGCACGATGGCCTCGATCAGAAACTGCATCATGATATCGACGTTGCTCGCCCCGATGGCCATCCGCAGGCCGATCTCCCGCGTCCGCTCGGTCACGCTGACCAGCATGATGTTCATAATTCCGATGCCGCCGACGATCAGCGATACGCAGGCGATCATGCCCAGCAGCCACGCGAACGAATCGCTTGATTCTTCCTTGACCTGCGCCGACTCCGACAGTGCACGAATCCGGAAATCGTCTGCGTCGCCTTCGCGGAGGTTGTGACGCTGCCGAAGCAACCGGCGGATCTGGTCCTCGGCCACCTTCGGGTCCACGCCAAATGCCGCCGCCGCCATGATCGTCTTCGACACTTCCGTGCCCGCGATCTTGCGTTCGAACGTCGAATACGGGAACAGGATCACGTCGTCGCTGTCGCGTCCGTCGCTGACGCCTTTGAAGTCCAGCAGCCCCACGATCTTGAAGCGATTGTTCCGGACGGTGATCTCCTCCCCGATCGGATTGACCGACCCGAAAAGCTCGGCCGCAGGTGTCAGGCCAATGACACAGACAGGGCGTTTCTGGGATTCGTCGGCCTCCTCCAGCTCGCGGCCGGAGATGACGCCCCAGCGACGGATATCGTGGTAGTTCGGATATACCCCCTGAACGTTCGTCTGGTAGTTGCCGTAGCTGGATCGAACCTGCATCGTCAGCCGGTTCGACGGTGAGGCCGCACGGACGGCTGAGCACTCACGCATGATCGCGTCGGCGTCGTCCCGTGTCTGTTGCGGCTTGCGCTCCATGTCGGTGCGGCGGACGCCAGAGGTCGGCATCCCCCAGCTCCCGATGAACATCCAGTCGTCCCCCAGTCGGGCGATCTCCGCTTCGACCCGCATCTTCGTCGCCTGAGCCATCGCCACGAGCGTGATGACCGCGCCGACACCGATGACAATGCCGAGCATCGACAGGGCTGTGCGCACCTTGTTCTTGCCCAGACTGATCCATGCCTCTGCGATGAGCGATGCTGCGTTCATGGACGACCTGCGGCGGCTGTTCGACGTGCCGCCGTTGCTCAATAAGACAAACCGTTCTTCCGAACATGGACGTACGGCGGCATTAATTCCGTGCCGGCCGACGCCTCGACCACCTCGCCAACGAATACTTCATGATCGCCCGCATCGAGCGATCCGCGCAGCTTCACGGACAGTCGCGCGATCTGGTCGGCGATCTCGATTCCGCAGGCCACCTCGCGCGCCGACAAACCCGCAAACGCGTCCTCCTCCGGCGAAAAGCCCTTGCCGAAGTGCTTGAACATCGCCGTCGGATTCTCGCCGAGTACGTTGACCACGAACTCCCCCGATCGACGGATCAGATCACCGATCGGCCGATCCTTCTTCAGCGCGACGCTCAACATCGGCGGCTCAAAAGCCGCCTGCTGCACCCACGATGCAAGTATGCCCGTCCGACGGCCTTCGGCCCGGGCGGTCAGGATCGCGCAGCCGCTGGGCAGACGTCCCAGCGCCCGTGCCACGTCCTGTCGGTTCGCTTCGGTCATGCGTCGGTCCTTCCTTTCGACTTGATCTGTACGCCCTCATTGTAGTGTGAAAATGCGGGTGTGACACGCCGGCAACACCGCGCCGCAAGGGCGTTTTTCGACAATTAACGGCCCGGGCGGTTTAATCGCCGCCATGAATCTGCCCCCACATGTTTCGGCCAGTCGGCCTGTCGGATTTGCTATCCGCCACGGCCTGCTTCTGGTGCTGATACTCGCGGGGCTGATCCGGCTCCAGGCGGCGGTCAATCTCGCCTGTATCAGCCGCGATGGCGTGCAATTCGTCACCTTCGCCAAGCGCCTGGCCGTCGAACCGATCACCGTGATTCGCGAGACGACCCGGCAGCCCGGCATGTCGGTTCTCATGCTGGCCGTCAATCGAATCGCCATCAACCCGGTCTATCAGGAACATCCGCTGATCTGGCAGGCCTGCGGCCAGTTGCTGTCCGCCGCCGGGGGCGTTGCCGTCTGCCTGCTCATCCTGTTGCTGGCGCGGCGGCTCTTTCGTGACGAATGGCTGGCACTGCTCGCCGGTCTGTTCGCCTGTGTGTGGCCGCAAGGGGCGCAGCTTTCCGGCGACGTGCTGTCAGACATGCCGCATCTGGCGCTCTACCTGTCGGCCCTGCTGGTCGGCCATGCAGCCATCGAGCGCAACTGCCTGCGACGGCTCGCGCTGTGCGGTTTGCTCGCAGCGCTGGCCTACCTCATTCGTCAGGAGGCGCTGGGAATCCTGGCAGCCGTGTTGATCGGATGGCTCTGGCCGCGCCCTGCCACGACCACCTCGCGACGACTCGCTGGTCTCGTGGTCCTGGTGATCTGCTTCGTCGTGCCGGTTTCTCCGTATTCCGTTGCCGCGGGCCGCATCATGCCCAACAAGACCATCGGCGAACTTCTCTGGGGATCGCCGCTGCCGTCGAGTTCGATGACCCGTCCGGCGCATCACGATTTTCATGCATTCGAGGAGTGCCACGACAGCGGCATTGACGTACCGACGCCGTCACGCGACATCGCCATGCGCGAGCCGGCCGTGGCGCACCTCGTGCCCTGGTATCAGGCGCCGGCACGAATGGTCGAGGAATGGAGCAAGAGCGGGCGGTACATCTTTTCCACGCTGGTACTCTTCGCGCTCTTTCTGCGATCCGCGCCAAAGGCCGAGCGATCCTGCGCACGGCTCGTCTTGCTCGCCGTGGCGTTGCAGGTGCTTGCCGTGCAGCTCCGCGTAAAGAGCTACGGCGAGATCAGTTCTCGTTACATGGTGATTCCCGCTGCCCTGTGCATTCCCTGGGCCACCGCCGGCATGGCAACCGTCGTGCGGCTTCTTGCGCTTCGCATGTCGATGCGCCGCCGCGACGAAGAAGCCCGTCTGCGTGGCAAGCATGACCTGCTCATAACTGAACCATCGTTCGCTGCTCAGGAGGATCGTCGGCTGCGAAGTCTGTGGCTTTCCGCATCGATTCTCGTCTTCGCTCCGCTGGTCTACTACGCCTCGCAGCAGATCGGCGCGGACAAGGCATCGTACAAACTTGCCGGCTGGTGGCTGCGAAGCAACACCGACCCGAAGGAACGCATCCTCGCGCATGAAGATGCCGAGCGAATCATGTTTTACGCCGGTCGCACCTGGCCGGCCACGACCTGGGTGCGCTTCGACATCGACGCGGATCAGGAACTCGTCCGCCGCCTCGTCTTGGAATACCGACCGGATTACTATATCGATGCGCCGGTGAGTCGATCGGGACTCGATCGCCCGACGAACTCACGTCCGGAGCTGCTCGGCGCTCCTGAAGGTTGGGAGTTGAAGTGGTGCAGCGGCAACCTGCCGCACGAAGTGCGAATCTACCGGCCGCCGACGTGATTTTTTCGGGGTCTCGCATCAACGTGGCGCCGCCGCAACGGTGCACACCTCGGTAGATTCTTCAGAATTGTGGACTCTGTTCGGCTTGCCTACTTCTTCGCCTTGTTCCAGTCGGCAAGGAACCTTTCAAGACCGATGTCCGTCAGCGGGTGATTGAGCATCTTCTTGAAGACGTCATACGGCATCGTGCCGATGTCCGCTCCTGCCTTGGCGGCCTGCACAACGTGCAGCGGATGTCGCAGACTCGCCGCCAGAATCTCCGTCTGGAATCCGTAGTTGTCGTAGATCGTTCGAATCTCCTCGATCAGCAGCATGCCGTCGTGGCCGATGTCGTCGAGCCGGCCGAGAAACGGCGAACAGAACGTCGCCCCCACCTTCGCGACGATCAGCGCCTGAAGCGGCTGGAAAATCAGCGTCAGATTCGTCTTGATGCCCTCGGACGCGCAGATCTTCAACGCCTTCACGCCCTCGGGAATCGTCGGCAGCTTCACGATGATGTTCGGCGCGATCTCTGCCAGCTCGCGCGCCTCCTTCACCATCGAGTCGCATTCCGTCGAAACGACCTCGGCCGACACCGGACCGGGGATGATCTCGCAGATCTGCGCCACCAGGGTCTTGAAGTCCTTGCCCTCCTTCGCGACCAGACTCGGGTTGGTGGTGATGCCGTCCACGATGCCCAGCGCCGCGCCGGCTCTGATCTCATCCAGATTCGCCGTATCCAGGAAGAACTTCATCGCTCTATCGCTCCTCATCGGGTCCGAGACGCCATCGGCGTCACAGCGGCGACGTTGCCGCTGCGGTTTGTTCCAGTCTACCCCAGCCACGGCTGCGTCGCAGATATTCGTGCAATTCCCATTCTAACGTCCGCAGCCGGACGTGGCCAATACGCCGCAGTGCAGAAACCGCCTTTGCGGTGCGCGCCGCCCCGCTGCATGATCCCTGCTCGTAGAGAGAGGACCGCTTGCACCATGCTGAGACAATACCTTGATCTGCCCCGCGCGGTGCACATCCTCTGCCTCGGGATGTTCATCAATCGAGCCGGCTCTTTTCTCATCCCGTTTCTGACGATCTACCTCACGCGACGACTCGGCCTGGATGCGACGGTGGCCACGGCGGTCATCGGTGCCTACGGATTGGGCTCCATCCTCGGGGTGCTCGTCGGCGGGCAACTGGCCGATCAGTTCGGACGTCGAATTGTCATGCTGGCCAGTCTCTTCGGTGCCGCAGTGATCATCCTTCTCTTCAGCCGATTGACCACACCATTAGCCATCATGGTGGCGGCCTTCACACTGGCCATGGTGAGCGACTCGTATCGCCCGGCGGCATCGGCGATGGTCGCGGATCTCGTCGCGCCGCATCAGCGCTCGCTGGCCTTCGGTCTGATGTACGTTGCAATCAATCTCGGCTTTGCCGTCGCGCCGGTCATCGGTGGAATCCTGTCCGAGTACTCGTTTCTTCTGCTCTTCGTCGGCGATGCCGCAACCTGTACTGCCTACGGCCTGATCCTGCTCTTCTTCATCCGCGAAACGCTGAACGTCCGCGCCGCAGCGATGACCCATCTGTCGCAGCAGGCCGGCTCTACGACCGCGGAACAGGGCCGACAGGAGACGGTCTCATTGAAGCAGGCCGTCCGCTCCATCCTGAGTGACCGCATCTTTCTCATCTTCTGCGTCGCCACGCTCTTCATGGCAGTCGTCTTCATGCAGTCCATCTCCACCCTGCCGCTCCATCTGAGTGAACGCGGCTTCTCCCCACGCACCTACGGGTGGATCATCGCCATCAACGGCGCTCTTATTACCTGCCTGCAACTGCCCTTTACACACGTTCTCAATCGTTTCGACCGCTCGAGGGTCATCACGCTCGCGGCGCTTGTCATGGGTGGTGGTTTTGGATTGACCGCGCTGGCTGTCCGACCGTGGCATTTCGCGGCCACCGTCGTCGTCTGGACCGTCGGAGAAATGATGCACGCACCTTACATGCAGGCCATCGTCTCCGACCTGGCCCCGCCGGCTCTGCGGGCACGCTACATGGGTGTCTTCTCGCTGTCCTTCGGCACCGCCATGATGATCGGCGCTCCTCTGGGCGGGCAGGTGCTGGCGCGCTATGGCGCCGGCGTCTGGATGGCGGCGATGGGGCTGGGCGTCATCAGTGCGGTCATGTACTGGATGCTTCGCCGCCGCATCACGGCGCCGTCACTCCCACGTTGATGACGCGCTTCCGCACGAACTTCTTCCCATTGCTCAGCGCCAGACTGACCGTCAGCTCGTACCGGCCCGGTCGGGCATAGGTGTGCATGGGACGCTCATCATTCGATTCCTCGCCGTCGCCGAAGTGCCACTTTCGCTTCACCGCCGGTGGCACGGCGTCGAGTTCGAAGCGATAAGTCAGTGGCGCATCCGGGTCCGGCATCGTCGCCCGTATGCGCGCCCAGAGCCGCTTCTCTGCCACCAGCTTGAAGTACTTCCATGCGAGGCCCGGATTGATCCGCTGATGCGTGCCGGTGATGCCCTCCTCCTCGACGTGTGCGCCCTGCTCGCGCAGCCAGGCGATCATTGCCTTGCTCTGATCGCGCAGCAGGACGTCACCTTCCCCGTAAATCACCTTGATCGACTGCCATGGATCGATACACCCTTCCGGAAGGTCCATGAACCGCGGATCAAACGTTCCCTGTCGGATGAACAACGCCCGGAAGACATCCGGATGGCGTAGCCCGATGTGCAGGATGTCGTACGCCCCAGCCGACCACCCGGTCATGAAGACCAGGTGTTCTGCGATCTGGTAGCGCCGTTTGAGCTCCGAAACGATCGCCAGCACGACTCGCTCATCCTTGCGCTGCAGGGCAATCTGCTGATCCGGTGGCGGCGGAAGGTCGCCCCGTGCCGCTTCCAGCGTCGGCGCTACCAGCAGAATGCCACGCGACTCGGCGAACGAGGCCCATTCGCGCATCTGCAGCTCCGCCGTGTCATACGGCCAGGTCCCGTGGCACAGCACTACCAGCGGCCAGCTCCGCGACTCGTTGTAAACACTCGGGACATAAAGGAGGTAAGGCCGTTTTGATTCCGGTGACTTGAGCTCGACGATCGGTGCTTGTGTGGGAAGCGTCTCCAGCGACGGGCAGCCCGCGGTCCACGGCAGCATGGTCAACAACAGTACCGGAATCGACCGGTGTGCGAGGTTCGAGAGCGACATGATCGTATATATATGCGGACCGATGCGCTTCGGCCAATCCGCCCGACTTGCCCCCGGCCGAGCTGGTTCCTATACTTTTGGATACCCGATGTCGAAGGAATGCGTGCGAGGGGCTGTCCGCCTCATGGTCGCCGCTTGAGATCGAACCCGACCCCAGGAGTAACACCCATGCCCGCCAGGCTCGATGGCCGATCGGTGCTCGTCGTCGACGATGACCCGGATGTCCTCAACACCGTACGAATGGCCTTCGATGCCGCCGGAGCCAAGGTGTCGACGGCCAACGACGGCAATAAGGCCCTCGAGATGGCCCGCAAGGTCGATCCCGACCTGATCGTTCTCGACATGATGATGCCCCGGCGCAGCGGCTTTCTGGTCATGGAGACCCTCAAGCCCAACAAGGCCGCTGGTACCCGTCCCTATGTCATCATGATTACGGCGAACGAAGGCAAGCGCCACGAACTCTACGCCCGACATCTCGGTGTGGACGACTACCTCAACAAGCCCTTCAGCATGGATCGCCTCCTCGAGCGGGCCTGCGAGCTGCTTGGCGGCGAGTTCATCGACCCGGAAAAGCCGGCCTGAGCCAGTCGGTCGCGCTGCGGTCTGGAACACCGATTTCGGCCTCTTGGCGGGTTCATCCTCGACCCCGCAGGGCCTAACATTCATCGAATCAGGCAGTTATCACAATCCGCTTGCCGCTCCCCCGGTTTTCGGTTACCGTAGCGGGATTAAACACCGCCGCGAAATGTGGCCCGACGTCGGTTTACGAACAGAACGCCGGTCGGGTTTGACAGGATAGAGGAGTTGATAAGAGCGATGGCGCTTACTTCAGAGAGCAAGCAACGAGTGGTCGGCACCTATCGGCGTCATGAGAAGGACACGGGCTCCCCCGAAGTCCAGATCGCGCTGTTGACCGAACGCATCACCGAACTGACGGAACACCTCAAGACGCATAAGAAAGATCATGCCTCCCGTCGCGGCTTGCTCAAGATGGTCGGAGCACGGTCCAGTCTCCTGAAGTACCTGACCCGCATGGACCGTGAGAAGTATCAGAAGATCATTGACAGTCTCGGTCTGCGAAAGTAGTCGTCCCCGGGCCACGGGCCCCGCTGCAAGCACTTCGGTCGGATCGGTTCGCGTCCTTGCGAATCTCGCTTATCGGCAATTGTGCATAAGCTGGACGCTGCGCGGCACAATCACTGCTCGCTCGGCGTGCCTCTCTGAAGTCTCGGGCATCGCACCGCTCAGGCCTCCGGCCTGTTCTGGTGTGCAGAAGTCGTATGGTCGTTGTTGGAAAATGAGTCAAGGCGGTAACAAACAGGTTGGAAAATGAAGACGTACAGTGTTGAAGGTGAAATCGGCGGACGCATTCTCAAGTTTGAAACAGGCAAGTTGGCCAAGCAGGCCGCGGGTTCGGTGCTCGTCACCTACGGCGAGACCATTGTCCTCTGCACAGTCGTGACTGGAGCACCCCGGGAAGGCATCGATTTCTTCCCGCTCACGGTGGATTATCGCGAGAAGATGTATGCGGCGGGGAAGTTTCCCGGCGGGTTCTTCAAGCGTGAAGCCAGACCCACTCAGAAAGAAATTCTCACCATGCGACTGACGGATCGCCCGCTTCGCCCCCTCTTTCCCGAAGATTTCCGGGATGAAGTCCAGATTCAGTGCATGGTGCTTTCGTCCGATCAGGAAAACGACGCCGACGTACTGACCATGTGCGGCGCCGCGGCGGCGCTAATGGTCAGCCCGATCCCCTTCGAAGGTCCATCCGCCGGTGTCCGCGTCGGTCGCATCGATGGCGAACTGGTCATTAACCCGACCATCAGTCAGCGCGCCCAGAGTGATCTGGAGGTGATTCTCGCCGCGCATCCCGAAGCGGTGAACATGATCGAAGTCGCTGCGAACGAGTTGCCGGAAAAGGTCGTCGCCGACGCGATCGAGTTCGGCTTCAACGAAAGCAGGAAGATCTGCGCCCTGATCCGGGAACTGGCCGAGATGGTCAACACGCCGAAGACGTGGACCCCGCCCGAGCGTGACAAGGCCATGCCTGAAAAAGTCAAAGCCCTGTGCGATCGTTACGATCTCAAAGGCGCCAAGCGGACAGCCGGCAAGCAGGAACGCTACGCCGCCGTCGACGCCGTCTATGAGAAGATCCTCACGGAACTCTGCCCTGAAGACGCCGAAGACCTCCCCTACACCAGGAACGACGTCAAGAATGAGATTCAGAAAGTCGAAGAGCGGCTCTATCACAAGATGGTGCTCGATGAGGGCAAGCGACCCGATGGTCGCGGCCCGGACGATATCCGCGAGATCATCTGCGAGGTCGGCGTGCTGCCTCGAGCACACGGTTCGGCCCTGTTCACCCGCGGCGAGACACAGTCACTCGTCGTCACCACCCTCGGCACTTCCCGCGACGAACAGATGGTCGACGATCTCATCGAGGAATACAGCAAGAAGTTCATGCTGCATTACAACTTCCCCCCCTTCTGCACCGGCGAAGTCAAGCGCATCGGTGCCGTCAGTCGGCGCGAGATCGGCCACGGCAACCTGGCCGAGCGATCGCTCCAGGCCGTCCTGCCCACACCGGAGAAGTTTCCTTACACCATCCGTGTGGTGAGCGAAATCATGGAGTCCAACGGCTCCAGCTCGATGGCGTCCGTCTGCGGCGGCACGCTCAGTCTCATGGACGCCGGTGTGCCCATCAAGCACCCCGTCGCAGGCATCAGCATCGGAATGGTTCACGATGGCGATCGCTACATGCTTCTGACTGACATCCTTGGCGAGGAAGACCACTTCGGCGACATGGACTTCAAGGTCTCCGGCACTCAGGTCGGCATCACCGCTGTCCAACTCGACCTCAAGGCCCGCAGCATCTCCCAGAAGCAGATCGTCGAGACGCTTGAAAAGGCCCGCGTGGCCCGAATGAAGATTCTCAAGGAAATGCTGACTGCCATCCCCAAGCCGCGCGCCGACATCAGCCGGTACGCTCCGCGGTTGCTCACCATCAAGGTCGCCGCCGACAAGATCGGAAAGATCATCGGCCCCGGCGGCAAGGGCATCAAATCGATCGAGGCCGCCACCGGCGCCAAGATCGACATCGAGGACGACGGCACGGTCTATATCTCCAGTCTCGACGCGGCCGGTGCCCAGGCCGCCTACGAGGCCGTCGAGCAGATTTCCGAGGGTGTCCGCGTCGGCAAGATCTACAACGGCCGCGTCACCTCCATCAAGGACTTCGGCGCCTTCGTCGAAGTTACCCCTGGCCAGGACGGCCTCTGCCACATCAGCGAGCTGTCCGACGAGTATGTCCAGCGGGTGACCGACGTGTGCAACGTCGGCGACATGATGCGCGTCAAGGTCATCCTGATCGACGACACCGGCCGCATCAAGCTCTCGCGCAAGCAGGCCCTGCTCGAAGAGAAGCAGTAACCACGGTACCCGCACCCACGATCAAGCTAAAACCTGCGAGGCCGGCGGACCATAACCCGCCGGCTTCTTTTTTTAGGCCGAACACCGCCCGAGCGGGTAAAATGGTTCCCGTCAGGGCAGACCGCCCCGGGAGCATCCTGCAACATGAACCCGCAGCATCAGGATTCCGGTCCGCCGTGCGGCGATTCATCCACCAAGGATGCTCCGCTGGCCGAACAGCTGCGCGAATTGTCAGCACTCACCGGCGGCCTTGCCCACGAGATTCGAAATCCGCTGTCAACTCTCAAGGTCAATCTGCAGTTGCTGGATGAAGACTGGCGTCAGGTTGAAGCGTCCGATTCTGCGAGCCAGCGCGACGCCCAGGACATCGCACGTCGCAGCCGCACGCGCGTCGCCACCCTGCTGAAGGAGGCCGACCGGCTGGAGCAGATTCTCCATGACTTCCTCCAGTATATCGGCCGGCGCGATCTTAAGTGCACCCGAACTGATCTCAATCACCTCGTCAGCGAGTTGGCGGACTTCTATCGCCCGCAGGCACACATCGGCGGAATCGAGCTGACCGTACGAGTCCACGACCGCCCGCTTCTCTGCGATGTCGACGTGAACCTCCTCAAGCAGGCGCTGCTCAACCTGCTCATCAACGCACAGCAGGCCATGCAGCACGGCGGCCACTTGCGACTGGCGCTGTCGAAGGATGACGCCGGTTTCGCGCGGATCGATGTCACCGACTCCGGCTCCGGCATTCCCGCCGAGTCGCACGAGCGAATCTTCCAGGCCTACTACTCGACAAAAAAAGGCGGTACAGGACTTGGGCTGGCCACTGCGCGGAGGATCATCCGCGAACACGGCGGCACGATCAGCGTGCAAAACGAACCCGCCGGCGGCGCAACGTTCACCATCCGCCTGCCGATGCACGATCCCGACGTCCCATGATCGCCGTGCAATCTCCGAAGATCTCGAAACGTTCGTCGCACATTCCGCAAACCTCATTTCTCGCTATGCTACGCCGCCATGTCGAGTCATGAACACCAATCACCTGCGCCGACGACCGATGCAGCGCCGCAACAGCCGCCGGCTTCGATCTTTCGCAATCGAAACTTCATTCTGCTCTGGTGCGCCTACACGACCAGTGCCATGGGCGACCATCTGTCCGAAATGGCCCTGCTCGAAATGCAGGAAGCAACCAACCGGCCCAACTCCACGCGCATCACCGCGATCATGCTCTTCGTCTTCATGATGCCCTTTGCTCTCTTCGGGCCGGTCATGGGCTACCTCGCAGACCGCCTCCCGCGAAAATGGGTCATGATCACCGCGGACGTTGTTCGCGCCATGGTCCTTTTTTCGCTCTACGCCTGTTTTCTTTGGCTCTTCGACGCCTTTGAGGGCACCTCGCTCGAACTGCGGCCCGAAGCCGACGGCAAACCTGCCCTCTACAGCCCCTGGCTCTACGCGGCGCCGCTCTTCTTCGTCGGCCTCTTCGCGGCCATGTTCTCCCCCGCCCGGGCGGCCATGCTGCCGACCCTCATTCGATCGGAGCAGATCGTCCGCGGCAACGGACTGATGAACGCGATGGGACCGATTGCTTCGATCGTGTCTTTCATCATCGGTGGCTACCTGGTCGTGCGCTACGGGCCGGCGCTGAACTTTCGCATCAACGGACTGACCTTCCTGGTCAGCGCTCTGTTCATCGTGGCCATCCAGCCGCCGCAGCGGTCTTCGATCCATCTCGCCGGCACACCTCGGCGGCGCGGACTCCTCGAGGGTGTCGGCTATTGCCGCCGTCATCGACGGGTCATCGAGATCATCGTCTTCGCCGTCCTCTTCTGGGCCGCCGCCGGTGTCGTGCGCAGTGTGATTCCCGCGCTGGTCGGGCATGTCTTCGGTGGTACCGTCACCGACATCGGTTACTACAACGCCTGCCTCGGCATTGGAATGCTCAGCGGCGCCCTGCTGCTCGCCTGGCTCGGGGATGCTGTTCGCAGCGAAATCGCCGTCTGCTGGTCGCTCAAGGGCGCCGGCCTCGCCGTCCTCTGGCTGGCGATCGTCGCCGGCTTTCAGATCGGAAAGATCTCCGGAGGTGCGGGGCTCTTCTTCACCGGCATGTTCGGCTCAGGCGTGCTTGTCGGCACGAATGCGCTCATCCAGAAGGTCGTGCCCGATTTCTTCCGCGGCCGTGTCTTCGGCGTCAAAGACGTGACCACCATGCTCGGCCTGCTCATCTTTCTCGGCATGCTTGGCATTCCCCGATGGGAAAACATCGACGACTACGTCGTCTTGCTGCTGACCGCCGTAGGTCTGGTCCTCGTCTCCAGCGGCATCTGGGCGAGCCGGACCCGGTTGCGCCGCGGCCGCTTCGGACTGGCCATCACCTTCTGGAAGAATCTGAACGAGTTCTACTGCCGCTTTTGGGCACGGGTGCAGCGCGACGGCATCTGCACCGTTCCGGCCGAAGGGCCGGTCATCGTCGCGGCCAACCACGCCAGCACGCTCGATCCCTTCCTGCTGACGGCCACCAGCCCGAATCGCTTCGTCAGCTTCATGATCGCCCGGGAATTCGCCCGGTGGCCGATCTTCGGCCGCCTCGTGGAGATGATCGAGTGCGTGCCTGTTAATCGCACCGGCATCGACATCGCTTCCATCAAGGCGGCGCTGCGACACCTCGAGCAGGGCCGATGCCTGGGCATCTTCCCCCAGGGTCGCATCCAGTTTCCGGAGGAGCCGATCGAAGTCCGCGAAGGTGTCGGCCTATTGGCACTTCGCAGTGGCGCGACGGTCGTCCCGGCTTACATCTCCGGTGTCACCCAGCCGCGCTTCTCAAACGCGTCAAAGCTCGCAGACTTCATCAGCGTCATCGCGCCACTCCTCCGTCGTCACCGGGCGAAGGTGCGCTACGGCCCGCCGATCGACCTGTCCCCCTGGCGCGGCCGCGAGAAAGACAAGGAGGCCTACCGCGAAGTGGCGGAATACATCATGAAAGAGATCAACGCGCTGGCGGCGCAAGACAATTGACGAATGACGTGTTGCAGATGACGAAGAACTGGCCACGATTCCCAAGCACGGCACGATGCATAAGGTGCGGCTGTTTGTAGTTTGTGATCGGCTGAGAGCTGCCCGCTGGACAGGCCGCGGGGAAACGTTTATAGCATCGCAGGTCGCAAGGCGATGCTGCGACGTCGGCATCGTGGCTCCGGGTTCCGCAGCATGAAGCTCATTGTTCAAATCCCCTGCCTCAACGAAGAGGAAACCCTGCCAGCGACCCTCCGCGACATCCCCCGGCAGATTCCCGGCATCGATAAGGTCGAAATCCTCATTATCGACGACGGCTGCACCGACCGCACCGTCGAGGTCGCACGGGAAATGGGTGTCGAGCACATCCTCAAGTTCCCCGGAAACCGCGGTCTGGGCCATGCCTTCGCCGCCGGCATCGACTACTGCCTTCGATGCGGCGCCGACATCATCGTCAACACCGACGGCGACAACCAGTACTATGGCGGTGACATCCCCCGGCTGGTCCGGCCGATCCTCGAGGGCCGCGCCCATCTGGTCATCGGTGACCGCGAGCCGGAAAAAGTCGCTCACTTTTCCTTCATCAAGAAGAAGATGCAGACCCTCGGCAGCAAGGTGGTCAGCTTCCTGGCCGGCATCGAAGTGCCCGACGTGGCCAGCGGCTTTCGCGCCTACAGCCGCGAGGCGGCGATGCGGCTCGTCTGCTCGACGGACTTCGATCACACCGTCGATCACGCCATTCAGGCGGGTCGCAAGCGGCTGATCACGATCAGTCTGCCCATCCGCACGAATGAAAAACTGCGCGAGTCCCGGCTCTTTTCAAACATCGGCGTCTTCATCAGCCGGTCCATGGGCATCATGGTCCGCGTCTATTCGTCCTATCAGGCAATGAAGATGTTCGCCGCCTGCGGGCTCGTCGCCTTCGCCGCCGGTTTCCTCATCGGCCTGCGCTTTTTGTACTTCTTCTTCTTCACCGAAGAGCACGATCAGCATGTCCAGTCGCTTATCCTCGCAGCCATCCTCCTGCTCGCCGGCTTTCAGATGATCCTCACCGGCATCGTCGCTGACCTGATCAACTCCACCCGCGGCGTCGTCGAAGACGTCTCCTACCGCCTCCGCCGCATGGAGCAGGGACAGGAATCGACGCGAAACAGCCATTGAATCGGCCTTTGCAGCGCCTGGAAGCGGTTTTCGAGATGCGTGGAGTCCGGCTTGACCCTTACCGGCACCGCCCCTATACTTGCCCGTGGTTGGTTCGACGACCGAGCTGGTCAGGTTTCGTGACATGTCTTGTGACTGCCCGCACCTGTTTTCTCTCGCGATCTTCATTCCTTCCGGTCCGAACCGTCGGACACTTTCATCTCGACCCTGAAAGCGAAAGAACGGGTTGATCGGCCCATTCCATTTGGAGAAAAAACATGGGCAAGAAACTGTATGTGGGCAATCTGAGTTTTAACGTCTCTGACAACGAGCTGCGGGACCTCTTCGGCCCCTTCGGCGGCGTTGACAGCGCACAGGTCATCACCGACCGCGACACCGGCCGCAGCAAGGGCTTCGGCTTTGTCGAAATGAGCAGCAGCGGGGAGGCCGAGGCCGCCATCGCCGCGCTCGACGGCAAGGAACACGATGGCCGCGCCCTCAAGGTCAACGAAGCCCGACCGAAGGAAAACCGCTCCGGCGGTTACGGCGGCGGCGGAGGCGGCGGCGGTCGCCGCGGCGGTCGCTACTAACTTATCTTTCGATGATTGCTTCGGGTCCGCGCCCCGTTTCGACACGGCGGCGCGGACCCTTTAACATGCCAACTCGCGCCCGGTCCGCACATGATTGCGGGCCGGGCGATTCTTCTGACGATAAATCATCGACACGGAGGTACTTCGCGTGCAGTCCATCATCGCCCCCCCGGAAGGGATTGTCTCAGCAACTCACGAGATCGACGATGCGCATCCCGCAGACGTAACATCCAATGCTCGAATCGCCACTTTCTTCGCCATCATCCTGCCGCTGGCAGGTCTCGTCGTCGCTGTCTGGCTCCTCTGGGGTCGCGGTGTCAGTACCGTGGACCTGGCCCTCTTCTTCGCTTTGTACGCTATCACCGCCATGGGCATCACCATCGGCTACCACCGCCTGCTGACCCATCGCGCCTTTGAAACCACCCGCCCCGTCAAATTTCTCCTCTCCGTGGCCGGCTCCATGGCCGTCCAGGGCTCCGTCCTCCACTGGGTAGCAACCCATCGCCGGCATCACCAGCACAGCGACGAGGAAGAAGATCCTCATTCACCGCATGCCTATGGCTCCGGCGTCATCGGTGTCCTTCGCGGTCTCTGGCATTCACACATCGGCTGGCTCTTTCAGAAAGATTCCCCCGAACTGGCCGGCTACGTGCGCGACCTGCGACGTGACTCCGTGGTCGCAACGGTCAGCAGGTTGTTCCCGCTCTGGGTGGCCCTCGGCCTGTTTCTCCCGGCGATCATCGGCGGTCTCGTTACGCAATCGTGGTTCGGCGTACTGACCGGCTTCATCTGGGGCGGACTCGTTCGCGTCTTCGTTGTTCACCATGTGACCTGGAGCATCAACTCCGTCTGTCACATCTGGGGCAGTCGCCCATTCCGCACCGGCGATCACAGTCGAAACAACCCCATTTTCGGCATCCTTGCCTGGGGTGAAGGGTGGCACAACAACCATCACGCCTTCCCGACCTCTGCCCGACACGGCCTGCGCTGGTGGCAGATCGACATCAGCTATCTGGTCATTCGCACGTTGAACGTATTCGGCCTGGCGTGGAACTTGCGCCTTCCCGCTGCGGAAGCCATGGCGGCCAGAAGCACGGTCCAGGCGACAGACGCGCCAGGTGTAACGAGCGCCGAAAATGACTGCAATACGGATTCGGATGCTGCGGCCAGACTTCAGGATGGGCGGAGTGACAGTCAGCTCTTGCGCTTGATCGTCCCCGCACCGGAAACCTGCTGATCAACCTCCGGCGTCCCGCTGTAGGTGATCGAGCCCGCGCCGCTGATGGTCGCCTTGAGTTTCTTCTCCGCGTGCAGCTGCGCGCTGCCGGCCCCGCTGATGGTCACCTGTACCTCGTCGGACTTGAGTTCCGAGGCAAAGATATCCCCGGCGCCGCTCACCGCGACTTCAAACCGTCCCACCTGGCCGTCTGCGTGGACCGTGCTGGCGCCGCTTACGGCGATCTTGAGTTCCTCGCCCTTAGCACCGTGAACCACCAGTTTCGTCGCACCGGAACACTTCACCTGCCGCAGCGCAGGCGTGCTGACCTTCAGCACGATCTCTGAAGAAGGATTGATGTTTTGCGTCGGTCGGATCGTCAACCGCCCGTCGACCACCTTCGACTCGATCAATTCCAGCAGGTTATCATCTGCCGTAATGGAGAGCGGCGAGGCATCGCCCAGCGTCACCTCCATCCGGCCCGATCCGGACAGCGCCACCGCGTCGAAGGATTCGACCTGGCGAACCTCCGTCTTCTCGATTCCGCTTCCGCAAATGCCGGTCATCGGCTGGCAACCCAGCGTTCCGATCGTCAGCGCCGCCAGCATGTAACTCATTCTGCGCACCATCACAGATCTCCTACCACGGTTAAAAACGATGACTCCACGACCGGTATTCGGACACCGACCCGATATATTTTGTGAATTTGAGGGGTGGTCGCCTAGTTCCCCAGGATGCCCACGCCCAGGTTGATGACGATCGTCGTCCCGTTCACCAGGTCCACCTTGATGTTCGGCTGGCCCCGCGTGATGTTCAGGGTCTGAGACCGGTTGCCGGAGAATTGAAGCGTATATTGCCCGCTCTGGGTCACGGCGAAGGAGTAGCCGCCGCCGGCGTTGGCTGTCCTCACGACATCGCCCAGCGAAACGGCTGCGCTGGCGACACCCTCGCCCGCGTCATATCGCCCATTGTTGTTCGTGTCGTTGTAGACGACTCCGAGGACGAAAGTCGGCGGGTTGGGCGGCGTGCCAAAGTCCTGTGTCTGCATGATCGAATCGTAGCGCACGCCGTTGTTCGTGTAGAAGCCCCGAACGACCCCGATCCCCACCTCGCGGAAGACGCCGTTGAGCATCGTGACCCGGTGTCCGCGATCCGGAATATCATCATCGACGAAGAGGTCCGAGTGCTGCGTCTCCACTGTGCTGATCTCGTTCAGCGTTCCCGTTGTGCCGCGCCAGGCCAGGTTCTCGCCCGCCCCGTTGAAGAGGTAACCGGCGTTGGTCATCCGCATGAAAGGTGTGATCCCCTCGGGCGTGTTGTGCGCGAAATAGTTTCGGGAAAGCATGTCCTGACTGTGCTGCCGAGCGGCAGCCGAGAGCAGGTTGTTGAGCGTTACCGGCTGCCGCGGTCCGTCAACGAGTTGACCGGGAATGCCCTCATCCAGCGCAATGCCGTTGTTCGACGCTTCCTGTCCCGGCCGCAGCCGCGCCCGGTTCAGTCGCTCCAGTGAGAGCTGCTCGAGTACCGTGGCACTCGGCGAGGAAGTTGTCGTGGTGGTCGGGTTCCCTCCCTGCCCGGCGATGTTTCCTCCGGTCGATCCTCCGCTGTTAGATCCGGGAGGCAAAATGGATGCGGTATCGCAGGCCGGCCCACCCATCGCGATCAGCAGATATATCAGCAGCAGATGCGTCGGGCGACGCCGCGACTCAGACATGAACTTCCCCTCGCTCCCGTTGGTGGCTCTCGATGAGTATATCCGATTCGGACTTTGCTTTCCACGCGGCCGACACCTGCCGCCATGCCACGAGATGAATTTCAATGCGTGCGATTGTCCTTTCGAGCGTCTTCGACATACTCCTGAGCGGCCTCCTCATCGAGCCAGGTTATCGCCAGGCCCTTTTCCGTCGCATAAAGCAGGTGACGCCCGATGGAAAGCGTCGTGATGTGTCGATCGCGGCAGATGGCGAGCGGAATCCGCTCTCCGGCCTTCGGCAGCGTACCCCAGTTGCGAACGATGAGGTCGAAGTGCATCGGCGAGAGCCCGACCGTGGGCGGCTCAAACTGGTTCCAATGAAGCTCGATCAGATCGGCGCGCTGCGTCGCGAGTTTGGCGGACTGGGCCAGCTCCAAGTAATGCTGCAGCGACGCGCGGCATTCGCGCCGCCGCGTCTCCCCGCGATTCCAGAAAACGATCAGAAAAACCGCCGCAGCCCCGAGAATCATCCAGGCGGCGCGGCGCCAGAAAGTGACCTTGCGTCGAAGACTTCGTGTCTGCGACACGAGATCCATCGAATCCGTATCGTTGGGAAGCGCGCCCTTGCCGGCCGTCGGAGCCATCGTGCCAACCTCGCCGGGCCTTTGCGGTAACCGTACCGCTGCCGCAGTTTCGAAACGCGCCGGCCCGCATCCTGCTGCGTCCTGTGGCGAAGCGAAAGTGTAACCGCAAGAATCGTCGGCACAATCCGCTACCCGACTAGTGCGGCCTCCAAACCGCATCACCACGGTGTATTCGGACGGGCCTCATCCCTCGATTCCGAGGGAGCTTAAGTTGCATTTCACCTCGAATCCGGCTATCTTTCTCGCAATTATGGAACTACCCAAGAGACCTCTGGGTGACGAATACATCCGCCCGGGCGAATTTCGCGAAATCTGCCGTCGCCTCTCGGCGAAGCCGAAGATGCGCGAGCTTTCCGCCCTGATCATGTACGCCTTTGACCGGCGGACCCGGCTGCTGCCCTTCCTTTTTGCCGATACCCGCATCATCCCTGCCGGCGTACGGGCTGTCGGCGACGCCTTGGACGCCGCCGGCCTGAAGAATTCCCGCATTACCTTCCAGCTCTGGTCGCCGAACGTGAAGCCCTCCCGCGCCCTGCTCGATGGCCGTCCGCCCGATATCCTGCTGGTCAGCAGCATGCAGATCCACGCTCAGGAGGCCTACAAGCTCGTCGCCGATGCGTGCACGATCCCCGAGAACAAGCGGCCGCTGATCCTCTGCGGAGGTCCCAAGTCGATCTACGAACCGTGGGACTACTTCGGCCTCGGCGCCAACGGCGAAATCAATGCCGACTGTGCCGTCACCGGCGAATCCTACGTCATGCTTGAGCTGATCGAGCGGCTACTCGAATGCATGGGCCCCGGCGAAACGATTCGCCAGGCCTTCCTCCGTGCCCGTGACACCGGCGCGCTGGAAGACGTCCCCGGCCTCGTCTATCGCATCGATCCGCCCGGCGGCCGTGAAGCCCATCTGGTCGACACCGGTATCCAGCGTCTCGTGCAATACCTCGACGAGTTGCCGGTACCGATCGCTGCGTTCGAAAGGATGGAGCCGCCGCACAAGCGGGAAACGCTCAGCGCCAAGCCGATGTCGGCCCGGGAGGTCGGTCGCCGCGCGCGGATCATCTCGCTCATCATGACCCAGGGCTGCAAGTTCCGTTGCAGCTACTGCCCCATTCCAGCGTACAACCAAAATTCGTTTCGCTTCAAGAGCGGTGAGCGGCTCGGCGACGAGATGCTCGCCCTCCACGAGCGCTTCGGCTTCAAAAACTTTTTCGGCACCGATGACAACTTCCTCAATCGCCGCGATACCGTCGAGGAAATGATCGATCACCTCGCCCAGCGCCGCTTCAACGGCCAGCGCTTCCACAAGGCCGTCCGCTGGGGCACCGAAGCGACGATTCACGACGCCTACAAGTGCATCGACCTCATGCCGCAGATGCGCCGTGCAGGAATGCGCGCCCTCTGGTTCGGCGTCGAGGACCTCACTGGCACCATGGTTAAGAAGGGACAGGCCGGCAGCAAAACCGCCGAAGTCTTCGCCGCCATGAACGACAACGGCCTCTGCCCCATGCCCATGATGATGCACCATGACGGCCAGCCGCTCTATTCCCGCGGCAGTCTCTACGGTCTCGTCAATCAGGTCCGTTACCTGCGCAAGCACGGCGCCATCAGCATGCAGATCACCGTGCTGACCCCCGCTGTCGGCACGAACTTCTTCGACAAGCCCTATCAGGACGGCGCCGTCTTCAAGACTGTCGCCGGTCAGCGTGTCGACGAGGCCCGCTTCGACGGCAACCACGTGGTCGCAACGACAGAGCCAAGCCCCTGGCGCAAGCAGTGGAACCTCATCGCTGGCTATGCGGCCTTCTACAACCCGTTGAGTCTGCTCGGCGCGATCTTCATGCCCAAGCGCCGCCTCGCCGGCGCCGACATCGGTATGCAGTTCATCGGCATGGCCGCGCTGGCCAAGACCGCTCTCGATTCGGCCATCTGGTCGTGGAAGCTCTGGCGCGGACCGATTGTCCGCTGCGACGCAGTCCCCGGTTCAAAGCTGCCGATCGTCAAGGCCCGCCCCGACGAGATCGAGACCAAGCGCCCGACGGCAATCCCGCCGGATTCCGTTGATGTCTGGCGCGATCGCGAGTCCTCGGCCGATCGTCGCGGCGTCGCGCTTCCCATCCTCGCCGGCTGATTCCTGCTCCGCCGTACCAGCCCTCCGATCTAGACCGCATTCCCGGCGCGAGCGCTGAGCAAGCAATATCCTGTGGCGACAATGAACACTTCAGCATGATTTGAAAGTGGCAAATTTCAAGTTTTTCAACCGGCTTCAACCTCCTTTTTGCTGAGCGCCGGGCCGGCGTACTTTGGCGCACGCGTGGCATGACCAGAGTCTGGTTATTGGGGTGACATGGCCGTGCCCGGGTGGCATGGCGAGATTGGGTGGAATGGCCGCGGTTCTGTGCGGCCATGCAACGGTCGCATTCGTCACAAACATCGCCAAAGCAACCATCAAGTGCGACGTTGGCACCCCTTCCCGATCTGTTAACCTATTCGCATGAAAGACAAAGGCGTCATCGTATCGTTTCGCGTGGACCGTCATCTGGCCGACGTGCTACGCAAGGTGCCGGACAAGTCCTCTTTCATCCGCGACGTTATCCTCCGCAGCTTCTACGAAACCTGCCCTGTTTGTCGCGGACGAGGCGTCCTGCCGGCGGAGCTGTCGCGATGGGCGACGCGGCAGCTCAAGTCCGCAAAGGCCGTCGAGTGCACCTGCTGCCTCTACGGATATCCCGAGTCCACGCGACGAACGCGCCGCCCGCCGACGCGTGGCCGCAAGCGCTACGTCTGTCTTCATTGCCGACAGCATGAACATGCGCATTGAGGGCCCATGACAATCAACATGGATGATTTCCCCGAGGCCCGACCGGTCACACCGGTCTCGATCGCGCCGCCGGTGGCCCGCACGCTGCCCGCGCGATCCTATCCGGAGACCGTCATGCCGCGGCTGCTGGCCGCGATTGATCTGCTCCTCATCATCGGGGCATTCCTGCTCTTGCAAGACCTGCTGGCATTCAGCGGGCTGACGCGCTTCTTTCACGAACGATTCCCCGAGCTTGGCATCTTCAGCGTCAACATTCTCCTCGGCGCCGCGTTTCTTCTCACGATCTACGGCTTCCTAGCCTATCGCGGACAGTCCTGGTCGGCCATCGGCATGGGCCGGACAAGCGGCATCCGCTTGCTGGCCGGCACGTTGATCGCCGTGCCGCTGTGTTACGCCGCCGTGCTGATCGCGGTGCCGCTCTTCATGTCGCTCATCGGAATGTCCATGGAAGACATGATGCGCGAGCGCGGTGAGTTCTTCGATATGGTCCCACAGATGCCGCGTTGGCTCGTCCCGCTCTTTGCCGTCTTCGTCGGCCTTCACGAAGAGGCCCTCTTTCGCGGGTTCATTCTCAGCCGGCTCCGCGCTTTGTGCGGATCGACGATCGCTGCCGTGCTGATCTCCACCCTCATCTTCGGCATCCTTCACGCCTATCAGGGCATGATCGGCGTCGTGCAGACCGGCACGGTCGGACTCGTGCTCGCCGTCGTCGCCGTCCGTTGCCGCTCCATCTGGCCGGCCATCCTGGCTCACGGCATCTTCAACACCATCGGCCTGACGCTGATCCCCTGGGTGCAGGAAAACTTTGGTGATCTGCTCAAGGAGATGTCAACGACGACCGCGCCGATGTGACAACTGGAGATGCACCCGCAACTCAGATGACTAGCCCCAGCGCTTCATCCAGACACGCCACCATGAAGTCCGCGTCCGCCTCGGTGAGGCACATCGGCGGCTTGATGCGGAGGGTATTCCCGAACAGTCCGCCTTTGCCGAGCAGCAAGCCGCGCTCGCGGGCAAGTTCCAGAATCTGCGACGCCTCGGCGCTGGCCGGCTCTTTCGTCTGCCGATCCTTGACCAGCTCGACGCCGAGCATCAGCCCCATTCCGCGGACCTCGCCGATGATTCTGTGCTTGTCCATCAGCGCGGCCAGCCCGTTCTTGAGTCGCGTACCGACCTTCAGGGCGTTTGCCTGTATGCCTTCCTCGTCAATCACGTCGAGCGTCGCCATGCCGTAGGTCGCCTGCACCGGGTTGCCGCCGAAGGTGTTGAAGTGCAGTTTGCCGGTCAGGGCCTTGGCGATTTGCGGCGTCGTGGTCACCGCGCCGAGGGCCGTTCCATTGCCGATGCCCTTGGCCATGCAGACCATGTCCGGCATGACGTCGTAATTCTGGAAGCCCCAGAACTTTGTGCCCGTGCGGCCGAAGCCGGTCTGCACCTCGTCGGCGATGCACAGGCCGCCGGCCTTGCGGACTTCTTCGTAGGCGATCTGGAAATACTCCTTCGGCGGAGTGACTGCGCCGCCGACACCCATGATCGGCTCGGCGATGAAGGCGGCGACCTTGCCCGGCGTGGTGTAGCGGATGAGTTCACCGATGTCGCGGGCGCATTTCACGTCGCAGCTCGGATACGTCAGCCCCAGCGGGCATCGATAGCAGTATCCCGGCATGCCGTGATGCACGCCGAAGGAGTGCGGTGTTGTGTATTTCCATGTGCTGTGGGCGGTCAGGCCCATCGTCGTCTGCGAGCCGCCGTGATAGGCGTTTCGCAGGGCAATCACGTCGAACATCCCCGTGTACATACGGGCCGTGAGGATGGCCAGGTCGTTCGTCTCGCTGCCGCTGTTGGTGAAGTAGGTGACCTTCAGATCGCCGGGCATGTGGTCGGCGAGCTTCTTCGCGTATTGCCCGACCGTCGGGTGAATGTAGATCGTCGTAGTGTGTTGCAGGACGCCGACCTGCTCGCGAACGCGTTCGACGATCTTCGGATGACAGTGGCCCACGCTGACAGTGACGATGCCCGCGAAGGCGTCGAGATAGCGCGTGCCTTTTTCATCCCAGAGGTACTGCATGTGCCCCTCGACGATCATGATGGGGTCTTTGTAGTAGGTGATCAGGGCGGGCGTAAGGTATTGCTGTCGAAGGGCGAGCACTTCGGCTCGCGAGGGACCGGCGTATGGCCGCGGCTGATGGTTGCAGACCGGAAGCGGGATCGACTTGGGCATGGCGTGTTTCCTTTCCGTATGCCATTGTCCGCTGTCGTCGTAATGTCGTCAAAACGGGCCAGACCGGGCTGGCTGCTGTGATGCGACTCCCTCCAGCCCGACCGTTGTTTCGGTTTCGTGGATTACGCGCGAAGATGGTTCGGTAGCAGGCGTTGGCCGGACATTCTTTCCGTTTTTGCAATTCGCCGCCTTGGCGTTTCAATAGCGGCTGATGGGCAAGGACGGCCATGACAAAGACCTCGGCGCGGCGAGTCTGCGATCCGCCAAGCTCATCGCGCTGTGCACGCTGCTTTCCCGCGTGACCGGTCTGGCGCGGGACATCGTCCTGAACCACGTGTACGGCCAGCGCTGGGTGCAGGACGCCTTCAACTACGGCTTTCTCATTCCCAATCTACTCCGCCGATTGTTCGGCGAAGGTGCTCTGTCGGCTGTCTTCATCCCGGTCTTTACCGAGACCCTCGACCGGCGCGGGCGTGACGCTGCCTGGACGCTTCTGGGGCGAGTGACCGGGCTGATGGTGGTGATTCTCGTCGTGCTGACGATTCTGCTTGAGGGCGTGGTGCTGGCACTTTGGTACTTTCAGCCGATGACGCCGATGCGGACGCTGCAACTGGCCCTGACCGGCGTGATGCTGCCGTTCATGATCGGCATCTGTGTGCTGGCGCTGTTCTCGGCGATTCTCAACTGTCTGAACCATTTCACCGTTCCGGCACTTATGCCCATCGTGTTGAACCTGCTGAACATCACCGGCGTTCTGGTCGTCGGGCCGATGCTGGGCGACCTTCTCGAAGAGCAGATCTATGGCGTCGCTCTGTCGGTGCTGGCGGCGGGAGTGGTGCAGTTGCTCATCATCATCCCGATTCTCAAGCGGCACGGCGTCGAATTCCGCCTGTCGTTGCGGACGGACGACCCCGACGTGCGGCGGATCGCGCGGATGTTTCTCCCGGTGCTGATCGGGCAGGGCGTGCTGCTGTTTTCCGTCTTCTTCGACGCACAGATCTGCACCATGCTGACCCGCGCGCCGGGTGCGGAGCCGGCATTCCACCTGCTTGGCCGGGCGATCGAGTACCCGCTGGTCGAAGGGGCGCTCTCGGCAGTCAACAACGCCCAGCGGCTCTATCAGTTTCCCCTCGGTGTGCTGGCGATCTCGCTGGCGACCGCCGTGTTCCCGCTCTTCTCGCTTTATGCCGCGCGGCAGGACCTGGCCGGTCTGCGCGAGACGCTGGGGCAGTCGATGCGCGTGGCGATCTTTGAAGGCGTGCCCGCCGCCGTGGTTCTCGTCGTGCTGGCCGAGCCGATCGTGGCTCTGCTCTTCGAGCACGGGCGATTCGGACCGGAGGCCACGGCGCGCGCGGCCTGGGTGCTCCAGTGGTATGCCGTCGGCGTACCGGCGTTCTGTTGCCAGCACATCCTGCTGCGCGGGTTCTACAGTCTCAAGGATACGCTGACGCCGATGTGGATCGGCGCCGGGCTCGTGGTGGTGAACATCGCTATCAGCATGACGCTGGTGTGGCAGCCGTCGATACGGGAGGCAGCGTTCGGTATCAGCACGGCCATCACGTCGGCCCTGCATGTGGCGATTTCCGTGTGGCTGCTTCGAAGACGACTCCAGGGGAGGATCGGCGCACGGCGGATTGCTGCGTCCGCGGTGCGCGTGCTGCTCGGCGGTGCCGCGGTCTGGCTGGTGGCCGCGAGCATGCTGGCGTGGTCCCGCGAGTGGCCGCTTGATGCACTCGGCCAGACAGGAGCACGGTCCGTGCAAGTCTTCGTGCCGATAGTGGCGGCTGCGATTGCGTACCTGGGCCTGACGATCCTGCTGCGATCTGAAGAGCCGTACTTGCTGCTGGGGCGGCGACGGGCATCGAGCGACGGTGCTCGCTCACCGGTCGAGTGAGCGAGGGGCCGCTTTCGCTGCGTGTCTGGCCGGGCTGTTTCGATGTTATAATCTTCTCCATGCTCACGATGGACGACATCACGGTCGATCCGCAGGCGCTTGGCGCGACGGCCGATCTGACCGCACTGTTCGGCAATGACCGGCCGATCGAGCTGGAGATCGGTTGCGGCAAAGGGGGCTTTCTGTTGCGACAGGCCCAGGCGCACCCCGAGCGAAACTATCTTGGCATCGAATGGGCGAATGCTTTCTATCGATTTGCCGCTGATCGAATGGCGCGCTGGGGCGTGCGAAATGTTCGGCTGATGCGGTGCGACGCGAAGGAGTTTGTCCTGCGACGGCTGCCGCCTGCCTGCCTGCTGGCCCTGCACGTGTATCATCCTGATCCCTGGCCCAAGCGCCGGCATCACAAGCGGCGGCTGTTTTCGCCGGATTTCGCGGCGGCGGCCGTGCGGGCGACGGCGCGCGGCGGACGGCTGGCGGTGCAGAGCGATCATGCGGAGTATTTCTGCCAGATCCAGGCCGTGGTGCTGTCGCGACCGGAACTGGTGTGCGTGAACTTCGTCGACCCTGACTTTGGCGCGGATCAGGAGCAGCTTCAGACGAATTACGAGATCAAGTATCAGCGCGAGGGCCGACCGATCTATCGCCTCGCGGTCAGGCGGGTTTGATCATGCGGCGCGTGGTTTCGTGGCTGCTGCTTCTGAGCATCCGGTCGTATCAGCTTGTGCTGCGACCGCTGCTGCCGGGAAATGCCTGCCGGTTTTATCCCTCGTGCAGTGAGTACGCAGCAAGCGCGATTGAGCGACATGGACCGTGGCGCGGCGCGCGGATGGCGATCCGCCGATTGCTCCGCTGCCATCCGTTTTCGCGCGGCGGGATCGATCCCGTGCCGTAATGCCGTCACCAAGCTGCCGAACGGCTTAGGTCGTGACATCACAGACTGGAATAGCGGGCGGTTAATGGACGAACTGGCGCCGGGCATCCTGCTTTATTTCCTGCTGATTCTGTTCCCGGCGGCGTTCGTGCATCTCTTCCTACCAGTTCTTGTGAGCGTGAAGCGCTTTTTTCCTGATGTGCTGGAGCGGCTCGTCGAACGCACCAGTGCGTTCTTTTCCGGCACAACGGGGCGGGTCGGTATTCTGGTGTACGACGCCTTCGCGCTGCTCTTTATCCTGCGGTTTGCATTGCGGCAACTGGAACTGACCGGCGTGAACTGAGTGCATCGCTCCTCAGATGGCGGCATCCGGCGCGTGTTGTTGTTGCCAGGCCAGAAGCGAGACCATCGCCCACAGGCAGAAGTTGTGATCCGCGCGGCCGGCGGCGTGATCGTCGAGGGTGGCCACTGCGCCATCACGCGACAGCAGCGCGCCAAAGAAGCAGCGGTCCGCCGCGATCAGGTCGCGGGCCCAGCCGTAGAGCGGTCCGCGCAGCCAGGCGCCGACTGGGACTTCAAATCCTTTCTTCGGCCGGTCGTGAAGCAGGGCAGGCAACTGGCTCCTGTAGGCCTCGATCAGAAGATGCTTCTTTCTCCAGCCGTACAATTTCCATGTCCACGGCATCGGAAAGACGAGTTCCGCAAGGAGATAGTCGAGAAAGGGCGAGCGAACCTCAAGACCGTGGGCCATCGAGGCGAGGTCGACTTTCGTCAGCATGTCGTCGGGGAGCGAGAGCTGCCACTCGACGGCGAGGTGAAGGTTGAGATCGTTTGAGTCTGCGGCATGCGGTGACGTCGTTGCACTCGTGCGGTAGCGCCAGAGGAGCTGGGCGATTTCTTCGACGTATGTATCGCACGTCGTCGGGTCGTGGAGCAATCGCCCCAGGGTGCGGTCGTCGCTGGTGCGCATCCAGTTGGCGTGGCGATGCGGCAGGCGAGGATCCATCGAACGGATGGCCCGCTTGGCCTGGGAGAAGAGCCCGCCGATCCGCGTTTCACGTCGTGCAGGCAGTCCTTCGATGATTCTGCGCAGCGGTCGGTAAAGCGGCGTACATGCCAGCCATCCGAAACGGTCGTTGAGCGTCGCGGCGGCGTAGCGATTGTATCCGGCGAAGAGTTCGTCGGCCCCGTCGCCGGACAGGGCGACCGTGACATGCTGCCGCGTCAACCGCGAGAGTAGATAGGTCGGCAGCACGGAGCTGTCGGCAAACGGTTCACCGACGTGTCGTTGCACCGTGGGGATGATTTCCTGCACATCGCGGATTGACAGCGGCAGGATAGTGTGATCGGTATCGTGCATCTTCGCCACCGCTTCGGCGTATCTGCTTTCATCGTAGAAGGGGTCGTCGGGGAAGCTGACGCTGAAGGTTTTGACGCGCGAGTTTGCCACCTGTGCGGCTACAGCGGTGACGACGGCGGAGTCGATGCCGCCTGAGAGAAAGACACCGACCGGTACATCCGCGAGGAGCCGCCGCCGGACGGCATCGGCGAAGCAATCGCGGATATGAGCACAGGCATCAGAAATCTTCGCACGTTCATCGCGCATCGGCGAGCCGAGGATTGGCGTGTTGTCGATTGTCGTGCGAATAGGCGGTGACCATCGCCGCACGTCGATAGATCCTTCGTGGTAGCGCAGCAGGTGACCGGGGCGGAGCTTGTGGACGCCGCGGAAGATGGTGCGCGGGGCGACGGTGAAGCCGAGCGTCAGCAACTGGACGACGGCGTCCGCGTCGATGGCCAGGTTGGAGAGGGCGGGCCGCAATGCGTGCATTTCGGAGGCAAAGGCGAGGTAACGAGCGCCGGAGCTTCCGAACGGCGCGTCGGAGTAGAGCAGCGGTTTGACGCCGGTGCGATCGCGGACGAGCGTGAGTGTGCGACGCGCGGCATGCCAGACGGCGAAGGCGAACATACCGTTGAGACGCGGTAGAAAGGACAGGTCGGGATCGCGCCGGCAGAGTTCGAGCAGCACCTCCGTATCGCCGGAGGACCTGAACGTGGTGCCATCGGCGTACAGTTCTTCGCGAAGTTCGCGGAAGTTGTAGATCTCACCGTTGTAAATCAGCGTGACCCTGCCGTCGGCACTGTGCATCGGCTGGGCGGCGGCCGGCGTGAGGTCCTGCACTTTCAGCCGCGTGTGCCCCAGGGCCAATCCGTCGGCAGGGCTGGTCCAGCTCCCGTCACCGTCGGGGCCGCGATGGCCGAGGCGGGCGACCATCTCTCGGAGAACAGCTTCACTGAGAAGGCCGTCTGGTCGGATGTATCCCGCGATGCCGCACATGAAGGGGAGAGAAACGTCAAGTCGATCAAATGTCAAAGCGTTGTGCCGACTGCGTTGCCGCGCGACGCATCGCTCCCTCCCCTCGCGGCGCCTCCTGATCTTGGCTACGCTACCGGCCCGATGAAGATTCTCCACATTGTGCAATCGCTCGATCCGGCCTGGGGCGGCATCGCCCGGGTGGTGCCGATGCTGGCGTCGCGACTGGCGGGTGCAGGCGACGACTGCCGAATCGCGACGCTGGCCGGCGGGCGCTACGGCTCTGCGCCTGCGGTACCGGGTGTGGAAGTGCTGGCCTTCGAGGCACCGGATGCTTCGCGGTTGGGACGGTCACCGGGGTTCGATGCAAGGGCCAACGAATTGGTGCGTGACGCAGACGTTGTGCATCTGCACGGGCTCTGGACCGGTCAGAACTGGTCGGCCGGCCGGACGGCTAGGAAGCTTGGGCGACCTTACGTCATGACGCCGCACAGCATGATGATGCCATGGGCGTGGCATTTCCGGCGGTGGAAGAAACTGCTGGCCGGCTGGGTGTTTGAACATCGCAACCTGCGCGGCGCGGCCTGCCTGCATGCGCTGGCGGAAGGCGAGGCGCAGGCCATCCGGGCGCTGGGCTTTAATGACCGGATCGTGACGCTTCCCAACGGGCTGGAGCTTGCCGAGTTTGAGCATCCGCCGTCTTCGGCGGAGCTGGAATCGCGCTATCCGCGCTGGAGCGGCAAGCGGCTGCTCCTCGTGCTCGGCCGCATCAGTCCGCAGAAGGGCATTTTCGCCGGGATGAAGGCGTGTTTTGACTTATTCGTCGCGGCGAAGGACTGGCATCTGGTGATCGCCGGGCCGGACCCGATGGGAATGCGTCCGGCGATCGAGGCCGCCGTGGGGCGCAAGGGCGCGGCGGACCGTGTGACTTTCACGGGGATGCTGCAGCGCGACGAGGTCCGGGCGATTCTTTCGCGGGCCAGTCTCCTGTTGCAGCCGAGCCGAAGCGAGGGTTTGTCGATGTCGATCCTTGAGGCCCTCGCGTCGGGGCTGCCGGTGCTGATCTCCACGGCCTGCAACATGCCGGAGGTGGAGGCACGCGGGGCAGGGCGCGTCGTAGCACCCAATCAGAGGGACATCGCTTCGGCACTGCGTGAACTCCTGTCGCTGCCGGATGAGGCCTTCCGGCGGATGGGCGAAGCAGCCCGCGCGCTGGCCCGCGAAAAGTATGACTGGTCGGTTGTCGTGCCGGGTTATCGCGAGATGTACCGTAGCATTTCCGCTCGCCGGTGACGATGATTGCGTGTGACGGCCTGATAACGCACGGCCGATCCGAGCTGGTCCGCACTTCATTCAATTGAATCCGTTCGCGTATGACGCTTATCAGACGACCGCAGTCTGTTAGGTCAAGTCGCCCCGCGGGACGTGCGATGTACGATCCAGCGCGTCGCAGATCGATAGTCGAGGACTTCGGGTGCGCGCGAAACCTCATCCGGGGATGCCATCATGTCCATCGCGACGCTACCTCCCAAGCCGACGACGCCTTCGAAGGGCCACGTTGACGTTCGAGATCGATCTCACCAGGCGCACGAGACCAAGCCGCCGACACAGCATCGCGACTTCAATCAGATCACCGACGCGCAGTTTCAGATCGCGGCGGACCACATGAAGCTCGAGCCGGACATTCAGATGCTGCTGCGAACGCCGTACCGGGAGATGATCGTGCAGATTCCGGTTCGGATGGACGACGGCCACCTGGAGCTGTTTCACGGCTATCGCGTGCAGCACAACGCGGTGCGCGGACCCTACAAGGGCGGCCTGCGATTTCATCCGGAAGTGGACCTGAACGAGGTTCGCTCGCTGGCAGCGCTGATGAGCTGGAAGACGGCGCTGGTGGACATTCCGTTCGGCGGCGCCAAGGGCGGCGTGACCTGCGATCCGACGACCATGTCGCGGCGCGAGTTGCAGGCCCTGACGCGCGGCCTCACGCAGAAGATCGACATGTGCCTCGGCGTCTATCGCGACATCCCGGCGCCGGACGTGAACACCAACGCACAGGTCATGGCGTGGATCATGGATGAATACGGCAAGAAGCACGGCTACACCCCGGCGATCGTGACCGGCAAGCCGGTGAATCTCGGCGGCAGTCTCGGTCGCGAGGCGGCGACGGGCCGCGGGACGATGATCATCACCCGTGAGGCCTGCAAGACGATGAAGATCGATCTTCGCCAGGCAACGGTGGCTATCCAGGGATTCGGCAACGTCGGATCTTGGACGGCTCGCTTGCTCGCCGAACAGGGCGCGAAAATTGTGGCCGTCTCCGATGTCCGAGGCGGCATTTACTGTGAGCGGGGAATTGACCTTCCCGCGCTTCTGGCGCACTACCGAGCGACGGGCAGCGTCTGCGACATGGCCGGAACGAAGGCCATTTCAAACGCTGAACTGCTGACGCTCAAGGTGGACGTGCTGATCCCGGCCGCGCTCGGCGCAGCGATCGATCATCGAAACGCCGACCAGGTGAAGGCGAAGCTGGTGATCGAGGCGGCGAACTCACCGGTCACCCCGCAGGCGGATGAAATCCTCCACCGAGCGGGCGTGCAGGTCGTGCCGGATATTCTGGTGAATGCCGGCGGTGTGACGGTCTCCTACTTCGAGTGGGTGCAGAATCTTCAGCAGGTTCGCTGGGACGAGACCTACGTCAATACGGAGCTGGAAAAGAAGATGATGTCGGCCTGGCAGGCCACGTCACGAATCGCCACGGAGCAGAAGCTACCGATGCGCACGGCGGCTTACATTGTTGCCCTGGAGCGCCTCGCCGAGGCGACCCGCCAACGATATTAATCGCTCAGGGCGAATGATTCTCCGGCGATACGGCTTGCGCACCTGATTCCGTGTCGAGCTGACGCATCAGTCCGATGAAGGGTTCTGTTGTGCGCAGGCCGTCGAAAGCGGCGTATTGCCTGAGCCGGCGCAGGTTTTCCGGTTCTCGAAAGAAGCCGGCGTCGCTGGCGCGTTTTAACAGTTCCATGGCGCGTACACCGGCGCGCAATTCGCCGTTTCGTCGTGTGGCGTCCATCGCATAAACCGCGGCAAGAAAAAAACTGCCTTCCTCGTCGAGTTGTTTGTTATCGAGTACTGTATCGGCGACCGCAGCGGCTGCTTTCAGATCGCCCGTTTGTGCGAGTGCAAAGGCCCGGCCGGCGCGCAGGATGGGGGTGTTTCGGTCATCCAGTTCGACGGCACGATTCCAGTCGGCAAGCGCGTCCTGCCAGCGTGAAAGGTCCGCCAGGGCCCTGGCTCGCCAGGAGTGCGTGTAGCTCAGGTAGTAGCGACCGGTGGCGTGGCGGGGCTCTCGGTTCAGCACCTCTTCCATGTTCTCGATTGCCACGGCGAAAGAAGCGAGTGAGGCATCCGCCCGACCCAGCCGCGTATCCAGCTCGCCCAGATTGCAGTAAACGCTTCCCACTTCAAGCGTGTACTCGAGAACGAGTGGATGTTCACGGGCCAGTCTCTCTCGCGTCGATAGGGAACGACGATAGGTTTCGCCCGCCTGCTCCAGCTTGCCCGTCAGGATGTAGACGCCCGCGAGATTGCTGTAGGCGGCGCCAAAAGCGCGTTGATAATCGGGCACATCGGGATTCTCGTGCACCAGTCGCCGCACGATGGGTACAGCTTTGATGAGTACGGGTTCTGCATCCGGGGCGCGGCCTGTCATCGCCAGCAGCTGCGCGAGGTTGATGTAACTGTGGGCCAGCAGTTGTTGATAGGAGCTGTTCCCGGGGTTGTCTTGAGTGAGCTGCTCACGTATCTCCATGCCTTTGCGATAGGCATCTTCGGACTCCGCGATCCTGCCGATCGAGAACAGCAGGATGCCGAAGTTGTCATACGCGTTGGCCCATCGGGCCTGATCCGCAGCGTTGCGCGGATCGATGTCAGCAAGTTGCGACTCCAACTCGATGGCGCGGCGGTACGCGGCTTCTGCCTCGGCTGAGCGGCTGATATCTGCATAGAGCAGTCCGAGATTCGCGTGAACGACGGCCAGCAGTCGAACGAAAGCGGGTTCCGTCGGCGCTTGTGCTGCCAGCGCCTCGCCGATCTCGCGGGCACGCAGGTGCGCCGCCTCCGCCTTGTCCATTTCGCCGATCGAACGATCAATGTTTCCAAGATTAATCAGGGCGTCCGCCAGTTCCCGCCTCAGCGCGGGGTCGTTCGCCCGCTGTTGCACGAAGCGTTCGTAGAACTCCCGGGCGGTTTCCAGCAGTTGGCGGCGAAGCGGTTCCAGGCCGCGTGCCTTGAGGTCCGGACTGTCGCCGACCGAGGTGAAGTACTTCGTGACCGCCTCGCCGGCCATGCGGAAGTTTTCCTCGGCGAGTTTCTCCGCTTCGACGGCGCGATCTCGTTCGCGGCGGGCTTCATCGCGCGCGGCAGCGGCCTTGAGATACTGCCCGGTGCTGATCACCATGCCGGCGACGAGCACGATGAACACGGCTAAGACGCCGCCGACGAGCGACTTGTTTCGTCGAGCGAACTTGCGAATCTGATAGAGCGTGGACGGCGGGCGGGCTACGATCGGTTCATCGCGCAGGTAGCGGCGGATGTCGGCCGCCAGCTCCGCCGCAGACTGATAGCGTCGCAACTTATCTTTTTCCAGCGACTTGGCGACGATGGTTTCTACGTCGCCGCGGAAGGTGCGATTGATGGAACTGAGTGGAGACGGATCATCCTCGCGGATGATCCGCACGGCTTCCGGGATGATTTTCTGACGAACCTCGTAGGGCAGTTGTCCGGCGAGAACTTCGTAGGCGATCACGCCGAGGGCATAGACATCGCTCCGCGTGTCCAGCGACTGCGGGTCGCCAGAGACCTGTTCAGGTGACATGTAAGGGATCGTCCCGATCAACTGGCCGATGTCGGTGTGCATCGTCGTGACCTGGATGTCCGAATCGGTTGCCCGGGCAATACCAAAATCCAGGATCTTCGGTTGTGCCGACAGTGTCGAGCCGGCCAGGCCACTCCTGGTACGAGTCGCACCGCCGCGGGTCATGGTCGCGGTCGATTCCTCATCCACGACCAGAATGTTGCCGGGTTTGAGGTCGCGATGAATGACTCCCTTCTGGTGAGCATGTTGTACCGCATCACAGATTCTCGCGACCAGTTCCAGCCGCTCGCGCGTGCCGAGCTTCCGTGCCGACACGTATTCCATCAGGGTCAGCCCATCGATGTACTCCATCGCGAAGAACGGTTGAGGTCCCTGACCTGCGTCGGCTGTGCCGGCTTCGTAGACCTGTGCGATTCCGGGATGCTGGAGGCGGCCGAGGACCTGGGCCTCCAACTCGAAGCGGCGGAGCATCTGTATTGAAATGAAGCCGGCACGAATCACCTTCAGAGCGACGCGACGGCGCGGGTTCTCCTGCTCGGCCTCATAGACGCTGCCCATGCCGCCTTCGCCGATCTTGCGAAGAATACGATAATTGCCGATTCGCTCCGGAACCAATTCCGCGGAGATGTCAATGAGCGGCGCTGCCACCGTGGGCAGCGAGGCGTCCCTCAGGTGAGTGGAAGTGGCGGCTTCACCTGTTTCCGGGTGGCAGTTGGTCGGCCGATCGGATTGGCTTTCGGACATCGGTTGATCCGTACACGCAAAGTCGACCGGGCCGACGTAAAGGGTGCGACGACGGACCTCAGAGCACAATGCCCTTGTTGTCGTCCTCGGACTTGGCGGACATGGAGTACCCGTTGTCCTGGCGGGCCTGGTTGACCTTGAGCTTCTGCTGGTAGAGGTTGATGACGTCGGCGGCGCTGAGCCCGAGGCACTGGGCCATGGAGATCCAGAAGAACAGCAGGTCGATGACTTCGACCCGGGCATTCTGCAAGTCAAAGAGCTCGAAGCGACGGCCGTCTTTTGCTTCCTGGCACCAGTGTTTCCAATAGGTGCAGTCGCGCAGCTCCTCCAGCTCGTTCGAGGCGGCAGCGATGTAGTTGTTGAGCCACTCACCGGCCACGCGGGGGTCGTACCGCTGGCGAAGTGCTTCGGGGTCGAAGCCGATCCGCTTGTTCAACTCGGCCTGGTGGCGGAATAGTTCTTCTAGCATGGGCACCGGACTCCCGCGAAAGGCCCATTCTAGCAGGTTCGCTCGGTTCGCGCAAGCCGCGACTGCGACCTACCGGCGAGGAGGCCGGCCGTATGGACCGATCGGACTGATTCTGTAGAATATCTCCTGATGCTATCGTACCGAGGTCCCGCCGCCTAAAATGTGGATTGGGCTACTCGCGTTCGGGTGGAGACCATGCTCCCCACAATTTCAAGCCAGGCGTGCAGATGACCGTACCTTCCGACCATTTCCTCCTTGCCGCGCTCCCGCAGACGGGCGGCTACTTCAGCCCGGTGGCGATCGCGGTTTATCTGGTCTGTGTGCTGCTCTGGGCGCATGCATCGGCGTGGGTGCAGAAGGACACGGTACGTGTCAAGGTGCCCGCAGGGATGTGGGTGGCGATGGTTTTTGCGTCGGGCGCAGCGGCACTGATTCTCTGGCTGCTGGTTCCGATGTTCTGGCTCGGTCTTGTACTGTACGTCGTCCTTTTCGGGACGGCTTCCATCGTCTATGTCGTGTATCGAAACGGACGAGTCGCGCCTGGGCAGACGGTCCTGACGCTGGCCCACATACAGCGGCTCGCCAAGGGTAATCGCGGCGCCGATCCGGATGTCGGCTTCTCGAAGGATCGTGTGCGGATCAAGATGCCCGACGGCAAGACGCCGACCTGGCCGACCGATCCGGATGAGAACGCCGCATTCGCAGCCGTTCAGGACCTGCTCTTCGATGCAATCTGGCGACGAGCCAGCGACGTGCGGATGGATCTCGCCGCTGATCAGCCGGTGAAGGTCATCTATCGGGTGGATGGCGTGGATCGCCTGCGGGAGCCGCTGGACGCGGCGCTGGGTCCGCGGATTTTCGCCCACCTCAAGCGCATCGGCGGCATGAACGCCGAGGAACATCGGCGACCGCAGTCCGGCCGGTTCAAGGCGGCGATCGGAGCGGGCGGCAAGGGCGACAAGACCGTGGATATCGAGGCGAAGACCTCGGGCAGCACGGCCGGTGAGCGTTTCATCTTCAAGATCGTCTCTGAGGAGAGCAAGTTCCGGTTGCCGGACATCGGCCTGACGGACAAGCAACTGCCGGTGGTTCAGGAGCTGGTGAAGCAGCCGCGCGGGCTGGTTATCGTGAGCGGCCCCAAGAGCAACGGGATCACGAGCACGCTCTACGCCCTGCTTCGAGAACACGATGCCTTCCTGCAGAACGTTCATACCCTTGAGGTCAGCAAGGATCAGGAAGTTGAGAACATCACGCAGCATGTCTTCGACAGCCAGGGCGGCGAAGTGACATATGGAAAGCGGCTGCGTTCGATCCTGCGCATGGAGCCGGATGTCTGCATGGTGTCGGACCTCGCGGATGCCGAGACGGCGCAGGTCGTCGCGACGTATGCCAAGCAGGGTAAAAAGCTGTATCTGGGCCTGCCGGCGCGCGACGCGTTCAGCGCCCTGCAGAAATACATGCAGGCGGTGGGCGATCCGGCTCTGGCCAGCGCGGGCTTACAAGGCATACTTTCTCAGCGTCTGGTGCGGATTCTCTGTGCCGAGTGTCGCAAGGGTTACAAGCCCGACCCGGCGATTCTGAAGAAGGCCAATCTGCCGTTGGGAGAGAATCGGCCGTTTTACCGACCACCGAACCCCAACGAGCTGGAAGTCGACAAGCAGGGCAATCCGATCATCTGCTCGGTCTGTCAGGGTTCCGGCTATCTCGGTCGCACCGGCGTTTTTGAGCTGCTGGTCATCGATGACGACTTCCGGGCCAAGCTCAGCAAGGGAACGCCGCTGGCTACCATCAAGGCGGAAGCCCGCAAGCGCGGCATGCTGTATCTGCAGGAAATCGCACTGCACAAGGTTTACGACGGGCTTACCAGCATCAACGAGGTGCTGCGCGTGACGAAGGAAGCCACAGCGGCGCCGGCGGTTCGGGCTTAACAGGCCGCCGCAGCGCCTCAATCGGGCCGGGACGGTCCTTCGAGGAGTGATCCACATGCTCTTTTCACTGGTTGTCGCACTCATGGTCATCTTGGTCACCGTCTTCTGGGTGTACCAGGGACTTTTCAGCGCCCTGCTGATGTTCTTCCTGTCCGTCGTATCCTGCATGCTGGCGTTTGAGTTCTACGAGCAGGTGCATGCACTCTGGGAAGGGACGATTGATCCCAGCGTGGGGCTGCCGCTCGCGCTGATGCTGATCTTTCTGATCTGCCTCGCCCTGCTCCGTGTGCTGACCGACAAGCTGATCCCCGACAATGTTCGGCTCCCGGTCTATGCGGATCGCGCCGGCGGCGGCGTGTTCGGTTTCTTTGTCGGGCTGATCCTGGTGGGCATATCGCTCACGGCGATCCAGATGCTCCCGCTGGGATCGACCGTCTTCGGCTTCGAGCGCGTCAAGGCCACGGCCGACGGCAGGACCGAACTGAGCAACTTCTGGTTCAAACCGGACAATTTCACTGTCGGCCTGGCGACCATGCTCTCCAACGGTCGATTTGGCGGTGACAATCCGCTCTCGCGGGCCAAGCCCGATCTGCTGCTTGAACTCTATTCGGCCCGGGCCAATCCGCAGCCGGAGGAGCGGTTGTTTCTCCCGCAGGATTCCCTGCAGGTGCTCGGTTATTGGGAGGCGCGACAGATTGACGAGGTCACGCAGCGCGCCGACGGCGATGCCCTCGCAAGGGAATTTCAGGCCGTTGAGCCGGCCGCGCCGGGCAGCAAGTTCCTGGTGTTCCGTGTGCGGGTCAACAGCACGGCGGCGAAGTCCGGCGCGGAGATTCGATTTCGTCCGCTACAGTTCCGTCTGGTCGGTCCTCCGCCGTCGATCGAGGGCATGGCTTCGCGCGATGCCTCCGTTTACTTCGCCTGTGGCATGACGGATCTCTATACCCACAAGGGCCACGGCCTTCGCAAAGTCAGTGCACAACAGGCAACACGGCTGGTGAAGTTCGGCCCTCAGACAAATCTGATCCTGGGTCCGGAGGTGACACGATCTGTTGGTATCTCGCAGGGTGGTGACTCCGGCGATTTCGTGGCCGGCTATCGCTTCGATGTGGCCTTCGAGGTGCCGGAGGACTTCCAGCCGTGGTTCATGGAATTCAAGCGGGGAGCCCGCGTGGAAATTACGAAGCAGATGTTCAAGGAGGAGCCGCCGGCCGATGCATCTGTCTCCGGCGGTCGAGATCTGCCGAAAGGCCGCGGCGCGGAAGGAGAGCGAAAGAAATCTGATTCGGCTTCCGGTGACGATGACAAGCCGAAGGTCAAAGTCGGCGACGCACCGGGCGGCGCGGTCCATGTGGCCGACGCCATTGCGGCGCGGACCGGCGTTTTTTCAGAGTTGCCCTTCCCGCTGGATGCGAACGACCCGGTGGTGCGCGGGGCGCTGGTGAGCCAGCGACTCGGCGAGTGCCATTTCTTCGTTGAGATTCCCGATCCGCCGCCGACCGACTGGGACGTTACCGAGTTCAACGTGCCCGGCGGCAAGCGGATGGTTCAGGTGGGCGCGGAGAAGAAGGATGCCCTTTCGCTTTACGGGCGTGCGCTGAACTATGCGACGAACGTCGCAGCGCAGATTCGTCTCACCGATGAAAACGGAAATGACTACTACGCCATCGGCGTTTATTCAGCGGCTCCGGTCAACGGCAAGATGGTGCTGGAGGTGCAATACCACCCGGATGCCGACGTGCCGGAGCGCTGCCTGGCCCGGGCCAAGAAGATCACCGCGAACATGCTGCGCGATACACCGCCCGACCAGCGACGATTCGGTTATCTCTTCCTGGTCGATCCTGGAGTGAAGATCGTCAAGTTCAATGCGGGAGCCCGGCAGGGCGCGAGCCAGGAATTGATCATCGATGTACCCTAGCGGGGCGGATGCCGTCAGATTGGCACCCCGCGCTGCCGTGAGTGGATGGAACCGTCACGATGCGCGCGATCCGAGAAATAGCGGTGGGCTTCGTCATCAGTCTGATGACGGCGCACGTCGCGGCCCTTGAGCCGATGGACCTGCGTGGACCCGCCGCTCCGACTCCCGATCCTCGACAATTGCTCTTCCCGGAAAAATCCACCCGTGATGCACCGGCAGAGGAGGCGCCATCACTGCTGAGTTGTTTTCAGGACGCACTCGCCGAACTGGTGGAGCGCGTCGCGCCGACCGTCGTGGCCATCGAGACGGACCGCAGCCCCACGGCCATGCACGACGGTCCGCCGCACGATCCGCGTTCATGGACGAGCACCGGCAGCGGCGTGGTGATCCGACCGGATGGAATGATCCTCACCAGCCAGCATGTCCTCGCCGATGCGCTGGCGATTCATGTGACGCTTCATGACGGCCGCCGAATCCGTGCGCGGCAGGTGGCCTCTGACCCGCGGGCCGATCTGGCCGTCATTCAGATTGCCGTTGACGGCCTGCAAACTGCAGACCTGGGCGATGCACGCAACTTACGCCGCGGGCACGTGGTGCTTGCGATGGGAAATCCGCTCGGGCTTGCCGGCGACGGCCAGGCGGCCGTGGGGATGGGCATCGTCAGCGCGATCGCCCGTCCGCTGCCGGGTGCATTCGGTCAGGAGGAGGATCGGTATTACGGCGACATGATTCAGACATCCGCGGCGATTCAGCCGGGTCATTCCGGTGGTCCGCTGTATGACATCGACGGCCGCGTGGTGGGTATTCTGACGGCAGTCAGCGCGCCGCAAAGCGGAGGCGAAGGAATCGCTTTTGCCGTTCCCATCGCGGCGCGAACACGGCAGGTGATCGAGCGCCTGCTGACCGGCCGCAGCGTGGAGTATGGCTACATCGGGGTGGAAGTGGCCTCGCAGAGTCGGTCGGTTCCCCCGACTGCACACGATTGGTCGGAACCGGGTGTTCGCGTAGCGACGGTGTCACCGGGCAGTCCCGCGCAGCGTTCGGGCCTTCGCGAAGGCGATCTGATTGTGCGCGTGGGAGAGCAGCCCGTGCACACGGCGGATGAGTTCATTCAAGTCGTCGGCGCGCTGGAGCCCGGTATTTCCGTGGAGATGGAAGTGTTTCGCAGCGGTGATCGTCGCATGGTGCGCGTCGACGTGGGGCGACGACCGAGCGCATCCGCAGGAGCGCCGACGGCGGCCTCGATCTCGTTTCGTGGGGCGATGCTCGGCACGGTGGATCGCTCGGTACTGAGCCATGCCAATCTGCCGGATGCGGCGCTGGTCGTGTTGATGGTCGGTGACGACACGCCGGCGGGTCGAGCCGGTCTTTCGCCGGGCGATATCATTGTGCAGATCGACGGCCAGCCGCTCTCGGCGGATGCCGGATATCAGCTCACGCAGCGGACGGATGAATGTCTCCTGGGACTGGCCAGCGGCGGTTCCATTCTGATTCCGGTCCGATGATCGGACGTTGCCGCGGTGCTTTGATCGGGCGTACAATGGCCGTGGTGATCGGGATCAGCGGCCAGCCGCCGCGAGGCCGATTCGCTCCGCTCGCGAGGACCATCTTTTTCGCATCCGCCGCGAGGGACTCCTTCACCGATGATGTCGTTGTGAGTTCGGGCGCGAGCTTGCCGACTGTCCGGTGCGGTTCACAGCAGACGAGGACGCCATGTCCAATCATGCGAAACTGTCGATTCCCAGTGTCAACGGGCTGGCAAAGATCCTGCGCGATGTGCAGGACTTCCCCAAGCAGGGAATCGTCTTCAAGGATATTACGCCGCTGCTGGCAGACCCCGCGGCGCTGTCGCTGGCGGTCGAGTTTCTCACGCAGCCGTTCCGCGACCAGCACGTCGATCTGGTGGTCGGTGCGGAGAGCCGAGGTTTCATCTTCGGCACCGCAGTGGCGCGGAATCTCTCAGCCGGTTTCGTGCCGATTCGCAAGCCGGGCAAGCTTCCCTACAAGACGCGGAAGGTGGAGTATCAGCTCGAGTACGGCACAGACGCGATGGAAATCCACGAGGACGCCATCGGCGACGGCGACAAGGTGCTGATGATCGACGATCTGCTGGCCACGGGCGGGACCATGGCCGCCTGCTGCCACCTGGTCAATTCACTTGGCGGGCAGATCGTCGGCGTGGCGTTTCTTATTGAACTGTGTTTTCTCAACGGCCGGGAGAAGTTCAACGGGCTTCCGGTTCACTCGGTCATCAAGATCGGCGACGGCCAGGTGCCGATCACGTCTGATTTTTAATTCAACATTACTGACACACCGCAGCCGTCTGCAACTGCCGGATCGAGACGGTCAACAGCAAGGCCCGGGACGCTGTAAGCCCCGGGCCTTTTATGTGAGCGCGATTCCTGTAATGCCGGTTGGGCTTTAGATGCCCAGTGCGGTCAGGAAACCGGGGATGTCGCCGGCATCGACCGCCGTGCTGCCGTTGAAGTCGCCGCAGGCGCAGTTGTTGCCCGGCGAAGTGCCGTTCACGAGGCACTGCACGAAGGGATCGATGTCGATTCCGTCGACCAGCGTATCTTCATTCAGATCACCCATCAGGATGCAGGACGGAATGATGTTCAGGATCGGCGCGGAGATGACGCTTTGGCCATCGGGGTTGGTGACGCTGATTGTACGGAGGCCGGTCGCCGCGGCGTTCGAGACCGTCAGGTTGAGGGTGATGTCGGTCGGGTTGGTGAAAGTGATGCTGTTGACGGTCACGCCGCCGCCGTTGACGGTTGCAGCGATGTGATTGGGGTAGCTGGGATCCGGATCAAAGAAACCGGAGCCGGCGGACGAAGTACCGATGATCTGCACATTGACGTTGGTCGCACCGGTGGGAACGCTCGGCGGATTGGCCGATGATGGCATGGCCGGCGGTGGGGCCAGCACCTTGAAGACCCGCATGGCCCAGGAGTTGGTGGCGTTGCAGTATTGCTGGTTGGTCCAGATGGTCATGCCGTCCGTGGGATCGACGCTGGTCATGGAGTAGTCGCCCCAGCGCTGCGTACCGGACGTTTCCACGTTGTAGTTGAAGGAGGTGCCTTGGGCGATCACCGGAGGGGTGTCCATCTGACCGAGCGTCTGGCTGGCGAGTCGACCGGTGACAGCGATCTCGGCGCGACGGGCATCACCACCGACACTGGAGCCGAAGACGGCATGTCCCTGGAGCGTCATGGCCACCGTGGGCATCCAATACCGGTTGAAGTTCGTCGTGGCGCTGTCAAAGACCGTGCCGGATTGCCGCACGGTCGGGGTGGCAGTGAGGTTCTGCAGCTCGTACCAGCGGCAGCCGATGCGGTTGCCGGTGCTCGAGGCGATGCCGGCCGTCGTGACACGGAAGTTGTGTGCGGTCCAGAGGGTGCGTAATCCGGTCAGTTGATTCAGATGGATCGTGGCGAGAAAAAGCCGGTCGTCGATGGCGTCGAGCGGACGCGTGCTGCCCAGCACCGGCACGGCGGTCGGGAACTGCGTGGCCGGCACGGTGATCAAAATGTTGCCGGAGATGGTCGGCGTGCCGCCTGGAGTGCTGACGCGTCGCATGGCGAGCCGACCGAAGGCAGCGTTGTCAGCGCCGATGAAGTAGCCCTCGTTGGTCACGGTGTCGTCGTTGGAGACGCCCATCGGGGCGAAGGGACCGGCGCCGGTGCCGGCGACGATCTGCCGGAACGCAGTGACCACGATCGGGCCGCCCGAGGTGACTGAACTCTTTCGCACAACGAAGCCGGTTGAGCCGATGTAGGTGGTCAGCGAGGAGTTGAAGACGTTGCCGCCGATGTAGACGGCGTTGTTGTCCACACCAAGCGAGGGGAAGTCCAGCAGGCCACCGGTATCCGAGTTCGGCGTGGTGCCGACCAGGTCATGCTGGAAGAAGTAGAACGTGAAGTTGGCCGTGCTGTTGACGGTCGGGCCGCTGCTGACGGCGAGCAGCACGCGATTAGGTAATGACAGATTGATGCAGGAAACAAACCATCGATTGGTGGTCCGGTCGAATCGTACGCGAGGATCGGAGGTTCCAAAACCGTTTCGCACGGACTGGAAAAAGCCGTTGAGCGTCGTATTCAGGCCGAGCACACCGGCTTTGCTATGCACGCGGAGTCGGCCGTTGCTGCAGCTCAGGTACTGCGTGGGTCCGACATCGCCGACGGTATCCGGCGGAATGAAGCCGCCGGATGTGCCCAAGTCCTGCACGTCAAAGGCCGTGCTGAGCGTCTGCGGAAGGCGCGGCTCGGTGCCTTCTCGGTTGGGTGTGATCTGGTCCTCGTGCTGCTCCTCCAGGGGTTCAATGTCAGACCATCGCGAGACCTGCGGAGATGAAGGGTTCTGTGGGCGGTGCTTGCGCCAAGGCAGTTCAATCTCCGATTTGATCGTGAGCGATTCCGGTTGTCGGGGTGCAGCGGCGGCATCTTCGAGTGCGGCGCGGGCCATGATCTGCTCGACCGATTCCGTTACGCCCATCTCGCCGACCCAGACGATGCCGGGAATGCTGGCATCGGGGTTGTTGTTCAGGGCTTCCCAGGCAGCCATCTCCTCGGGGCTCATGACGACCGGTTCTGCTTCGTGAACCGAACCGTCGAGCATGGAAAGCTCCGCGCCGTCAGGCAGGCGGATCAGGGGTGATCGCTGCGCAGCCGATGCAGCGTCCGCCTGTGCGACGCGCGAGACGGATTCCGTTCGCGGAGCGTCGGAAACGCAACCCGAGTTAAGAATCATCAAAGAGAAGAAACAAAAGATGGTATTTCGAACAAAGCGGTTCACAGTAATACTCCACGCACGATGAGGTTCCAGGGCGGATCGCTGGTGAGCTTCCTGCTCATGACAGACCGCCCGACTTGGCTGTGCTCACCCACTCCTTCGCATTGCGTAGACAGGTTCGATCCGTGCGAAGTTACTCGGATCGATGACAGGGTCGGCCGTGATGACAATCTGGGTAATCGACGGACGGTCGCCGCGAATTGATGGCTGACCGTTCCGGACGCGTTGCAGCCCGATTTAGCAGGCCCGCGAACTGCGGAACGACAAGGCATCCCACCCATGCATCACCCGCTACTAATTTACCTATTCCGACGCCGCAAGTAAAGCACCGGTTCGGCCCATAACTACTTTTATTTTAAGGTGTTAGGTGGATTGCCGTGTCATCTGAACCACACGATAAGCCCATCTGATGCATGTTCAATCGGCGTTCTGGTCACCTTGGTGTTCTTGCAAATCTGTCGAATGTGGAGGATACTATTTGGCTCGATACAGGGGAATCGCGACCCTCGAAGGAGTTGCTACCAAGATGTATGCGATTATCGAAGACGGCGGCAAGCAGTACCGCGTTCAGAAGGGCGACACGATCTACGTGGAGCAGCGCGAGTTGAAGGACTCCGCGAAAAAGATCGAGTTCGACCGGGTTCTGCTTCTGGGTGACGGCGCCAAGAGCAAGATCGGCACGCCGCTGGTGGAGGGCGCCAAAGTGACGGCCAAACTGGAGGCCGCGGTTCGCGGGCCCAAGCTCGACATCGTCAAGTTCAGGCGGCGCAAGGGTTACAAACTCAAGAAGGGCCATCGCCAGGACCTGCTCAAAGTGACCATTGATACGATCACCGGCTGATCTCCGCCCTCGCGGGGGGACGATGCACAAGTTCGCGGCAATCACCTCATCGCAAGAATCCATCCAGAGAGACGGATGACAAAGTTCGCATGGACGCCCCTGTTTTTTCTTACAGTGGCACTGCTGGGTCCGGCTTGCGCGAATCCCGCCAACATCGACCGGGGCATTACTCGTGACTCAGATGAAGCGGCAGAGATGAGCACCGTGACGCGCGCGCCGGTTGCAGAGCAGCCGATTTCCACAAAGCCGGATCATCTGGTCGAGACCGCTTCCGCAGCGCCGCAGAAGCCCGTCCGCGATGTCGCAGCGGGTGATCTCGTCTCGTTTTCGCTCGGGCTGGTACCCGGCGACATGCTGTATTACGTCATCGAGAGCGAGTTTCGAGAGAGCGGCGGGGTTCCGCCGCTGCTGTCGTATTCAACAACGATCAAGGATCGCAAGACAATCAGCCAGAGGGTGATGCCGAACACGCTGCGTCAGGCGACGACGCAGGAGGCCGAGGACGACCCGCTGATGACCATTCTCTGGAAGGTCGAGCGCTACGAAGTCACTGAACAGGGAATGAAGGATACTCTGACGTACGATTCAGTCCGGCACATCTATCCGCCGCCCTCGCTGTGGGAACTCGGTACCGTCGCCGGGGCGAAGGTTTCTTTTTTTATCGATCCGCGCAACAGCCGCACGGAGAGCTTCAACATCACGCCGGCGAAACCGGCCGGCGAGACCACGCGCCGCCCGCTGAGCAAGATCGCCACCAAGTGCCAGCTCAATGAATCGAACCTGACCGCCCTGCTTCACGACCTCGGCCCGTACTGGATGCCGGTCGAACCGGTGGCGATCGGCGAGACGTGGACGCGCGAATATACCGATGACATGAAGAACTTCGGCAAGGTCGCAACGACGCTCCACTGTACGCTGCAATCGGTCAAGAAACTCGGTGACCGCCGAATCGCAAGGATCGAGCTGCTCGGAGATGTGGTGCTGGAGCCGGCTCCACAGCCGACGACTCGGCCCGGTCAGTCGCCGCGCGCGAATCAGCAGCGCGAATTCCGGATTGAACGTTCGACCTGCAAGGGAACGGTGGAGTTCGACCTGGCGCGAGGTGAGCTTTACACGCTGAACCTGCACCGTGAGCTGCACTTGACCGCTTCGGTCGAATCGGAGCGCAGCGGTACCATGGAACTCAAGACCGGCTGGGCGCACCTGCTCAAGGTCAGGACCGGTCATACCCCGCCACCCAAGCCGCTGATCGTCGGCGGTCCGAAACCGCCGGACGTGCCTCCGGAGGACAAGCCCGACCGGCCGACGGTCCGGCCCCCTGTTCCGATCGTTCCGAAGCCCTCGGTCGGCAGTACCACACAACCGGACACGCCGTGAATTGGTCTGCTCCGGGATACGTCGAAAGTACCTAAAAACGGCCTGATTCGCTTGACATTAGTGATGTCAAGATTTATGACACAAACAAGCGGAATGCCCCGTGCAGCCAGGAGGGTGAGGGTTGCCGCCTTCCTGACCGACCGACATCCCGGCAACCTGAATCGGATTTTCGCGAATGGGTGGTCAGGCAGAAGAATACACACCACCCTAACCTTTGGCCACGAAACCTTGTCCTTCGAAGGAGAAATCACTCATGAAGTCAGTCATCGCCGGTGTTGCATCGTGTCTGGTTCTCGCCGTTTTTGCAGGTTGCACCCCGAAGTCGCAGATTGCCACGGTGTCGTTCAACGAGCGCACCCAGCCGAAGACGGTTCTCAGCGAGCAGTACATGCAGGTCGCCGTGCTGAATGCCCGGATGGACGAGTCGGATGCTCAGGTTGATCAGGCGAAATGGTCGAGCATGACGGCGGATATGCTGCAGCATTATCTGGAGCAGGCACGCGAGAAGTATCACATGCCCTTTAAGCTGGTGGATCGAGAGCATCTGAAGTTTGCCATGGGCGAGAAGGACCTGGCCTCAGCGGGCGTAACTGACAGCGGCGATGCCATGGGGGCCGCACAGCTCCAGGGCGCCAAGGCGATCCTGACGAGCAAGGTGACGATCAAGATCGACAAGCAGGTGGGCAAGAAGCGCACGATCGATGCCATGTCGGTCTTCGGCGGCGGCTGGTCGCGCGGCGGATACGGTGGCGGCGGCGTGGACTCGACGGAGGTGGATGAGGAGGCACGAAATATCACGGTCACGTGCCAGTTCCAGCTCAAGGACCCGGCGACGAACGACATAATTGTATCGCACAATGCCATGCCGTCGCAGCACTTCGAGAACACCAAGTCGGGCTTCTTCTTTGGTTCGAGCAAGACGGAAGCGGACATGACGCCGCGGGACCGGGCCATCGGGGCGATCATCGAGCAGCAGGCGAAGGAGTTTCTCTGCAAGTTCATACCGGTCGAGTTTTCGGAGGAAATTCGCGTCGAACATTCGAGCAATGAAGACAGCGTCGCCGGTGTCCGCGCCCTGATCATGGAAGACTACGAGGCGGCCCTCGGCAGCTTCAAGCAGGCGATCGCCGCGGACGGCACCGATCACAAATCGCTCTTCGGCGCGGGCGTGGCCTGCGAGAAGCTCAAGCGCTACGATGATGCCCGGAAGTACTACAAGATGGCGCAGTCCTTCAAGACGGATAATGCCGCTTACAACGCGGCGATTCAGCGTGTCTCCCGTGCCGGCTGATGCCGTGCAGGGCGAGCGTTCACTGCATGCGTTCGCGCCGACGGTTGCGCCGGCGAGATGAGATCAGCGTAACGAGCACGGTTCCTCTTACTTACGGGAGACTCGAACATGAATCGAACTGCTACATCCCTGGCGATGTTCCTGGCGTTCGCGGTGCTGCCGACGATCTGCCTGGCGCAGGACGCGCAGCGTGACGCGCAGAACAAGCTGCTGGCCAAGCGTGCGGCCGAGGCCGACGCTTATCGGAAGCTCGGCGAGACGGTGCAGGGATTGCAGATCACCTCGGAGACGTATGTGCGCGATTTTGTCGCCGAGTCGGATCAGATCCGGACGGACTTTGACGGGTTCATTCGCGGTGTGCGGTTCGGCACGCCCAAGTGGGACTCCGAAGGCACCTGCAGCATTGAGGCCGAAGTCACTGTGGCCCGGGTGATCGAAGAACTCAAGCAGATTCACTCACGCCATTACAAGGGCAAGACCCTCAAGGCCGAGGATTTTGAGAGCATCAAGCGCTACGTGCAGAAGGATGTCGTCCAGGTCATCGGCATGGGTGTTCCCCGACCCGAACTTCCGCCCGATGTACCCGGCGGCGATCTGCCGATGCCCAGCGGTGTGACGGCCCCGGAGCCGGCCATTCCGGCGATCTGGAAGTCGATTCCGCCGCAGGAGCGGCTGATGGCCCAGCGGGCTGCCTCGCTGGACGCCAAGCGAAAGCTGCTCGAGCGCATCAAGGGCCTTCGGGTCACAAGCGAGACGCGCGTGCGCGACTTCGTTGCCGAGTCCGACGTGATTGATGCCGAGGCCCAGGGGATGCTGGTCGGCGCGCGCGAAGTGGGCAAGCCCTATTTCCATCATGACGAGCTGATTGTCGAAGTCACCGTCGAAGTGCCGGTCGAGTCGGTCATCACCACGATCAAGACGCTGCACAAGCGACATTACAAGGGAGACCGGGTGACCGGTTCAGACATCGAGCAGGTCACGCAGCACATCAAGAGCCAGACCTTCGACGCCGTAGGCATGGGCGTACCTCGACCGCAGGCCATTCAGGCGGTCGCGAGCAGCATGCCGACCCCGATCCCCGACTGGGCCGCTCAGCCGATTCGTGCCGAGGGCATGGGCGTTCCTCCGGCTGACAAGGCGGGCACACCGCAGGGCAAGCTGATGGCTGCCCGGGCCGCGGAGCTGGACGCCAAGCGCCGACTGGGCGAGGAAGTGATGGGTTTCCGGATCGACTCGTCGACGACGGTTCGAGACTTTGTCGCCGAGCACGACCAGATCAATACGCAACTGAATGCCTATCTTCAGGGCGCGTATGTTAAGTCCACGCGCTATGACGACGAAGGCACGGCGACAGTGGTCGTCGAAATGCCCGGCATGAAGATCTGGGAGGTCGTTCACACCTACATCCGCGTACAGAAGATGCGATAAGGCCAGACGCCTGAGCAACATCGAGAAAGGTTCATTCCATGTTTCGCAAAATCCTTATTCTTGCATTTGTCGTCTGTCTGACGGCGCCGTTCTCCGCCTGTTCGGAGAATGAGTACAAGACCACACAGGAAACCCAGGAGCAGCGCGAGTCCGCTCCGCAGGATCAGTCACCGGGGACGATGATCGTCGAGTAAGTCGGTCGCCCGGGGTGAGGCAATCAAGTGCACGCGATCTACGCACGATTGTCGCATCAAATTGTTCGAAAGCCCGGGGAGCGAGCTTCCCGGGCTTTTTCTTCTTGCCGTTTCGCTGCGTCCCACCCATCGCGAGTTGTCGGAAACACATTCCGTGCGATAGCGATGCTGCTGGTTCTGGCCGGTGCGGCGTGTTTGCAGACGGGTTGTCACAACGATCAGGATATCATCGACCGACACGAGCAGGCGCTTCGCGCGGAAGACGACGCCGAGCAGCGCTGACCGAATGCATTTCTTAAGCGACCGATGCGAGCCGATCGATTGCCGGCGAACGCCTGCAAGGCATTTCTTACGCGAGAGATGCAGCACTGCCGGAGTTTTGATACAGCATTTTAGTGTAGTGGTAGCAGTCGCCGACTGTTAGTCCGAAAGGACTGGACCTCAGCAGCCGGTGGCAAGCGCAGCGTCGCCACCGGAATGCATGGGCATCATGTTATTCGACCCCGCTGGGGTCGAATTAGTTTTTCAGGATTCCTTATTACAGGTGCGTTGCACCTGCCTACTCGATTCAAGCCCGATGGGCATGGTCAAATAGCAACCGCAACGGTAAAGGTTAAAGTGCTTTAGCCGACGATCCCGGGAACGGCGTCTGTAAGATCAGCGTGGCGGTCGTCGCCTACGGTCCGGACTGCAGGAGCAGTTCCAGGAACGGCTGGACATCGAGACCGTCCACGAGCGTGTCCTCGTTTACATCTGCGGCGCAGTACTCATCCGACCCGATGAAGAGTTCCGGATTCAGCGCCACGATGACGAACAACTCGATGTCGTCGAGGTCGGTGATCTTGTCGCCGTTGACGTCGCCCGGACGGCGGTTTACACACACGTCGCATTCGTCGCCCATGCCGTCACCGTCGGAATCCTTCTGGTCGGGGTTGGGCACAAGCGGACAGTTGTCACAGGCGTCGCCGAGACCGTCGGCATCTGCATCTTCCTGATCGGGGTTGGGATCATTCGGGCAGTTGTCGCAGGCGTCGCCGAGACCGTCGGCATCTGCATCTTCCTGATCGGGGTTGGGATCATTCGGACAGTTGTCGCAGGCGTCGCCTACGCCGTCCGTATCGGCGTCTTCCTGATCCGGGTTGTAGTCACCTGGACAATTATCGCAGGCGTCACCCACGCCGTCTGAATCGGCATCCTCCTGTTTCGCGTTGGGCACGAACGGGCAGTTGTCGAGACAATCCACCACGCCGTCGCTGTCGCTGTCGAGTGAGTCGTCTTCGCCGCAGCCGCAGATGCCCGGCTCGGTCTTGTTGGGATCATCCGGGCAGCCGTCGCAGGCGTCGCCGGTTCCGTCGGAATCCGCGTCCTCCTGATCGGGGTTGGGATGGTTCGGGCAGTTGTCGCAGGCATCGCCGACGCCATCGGAGTCGCCATCGGCCTGGTCGACGTTCGACACGAACGGGCAGTTGTCACAGGCATCGCCAAGGCCGTCCGAATCGCTGTCGGCCTGATCTGGGTTCGCGGTGTTCGGGCAGTTATCACACACATCGCCGACACCGTCGTCGTCGGTGTCTTCCTGATCCGGGTTCGCGTCGAGCGGGCAGTTATCGCAAGCGTCGCCCACGCCGTCCGAATCCGCATCTGCCTGATTCACATTGGGCGCGAGCGGACAATTGTCGCAAGCATCACCGATGCCATCAGAATCGGCGTCTTCCTGGTCGGGATTGGGATCATCCGGACAGTTGTCGCAGGCATCGCCTACGCCGTCGCCGTCGCTGTCCTGCTGGAGCGGATTCGAAACTGTCGGGCAGTTGTCACAGGCATCGCGGAAGCCATCGCCGTCGGTATCGGCGCCCATGTTCGGACAGCTGATGATCCGTACGGTGGTTGTCGCTGAGATATCGCCGGTGCTCTCTCCGAAATCACAATCCAGTACGCGCGTGAAGGAGGAAGCACCCGCCGAAGGCGCCAGACTGATCACGGTGCCTGCCGAGGGGGCCAGCACTTCGAAGCGCAAGGTGGTGGCGAGGTTACCGGGCGGCGGGTTGGCGTTTGAACCGCCGAAGGTGAAGCCATAGTAGAGGGCCTCGCCGTCAGCGATGTTGTTGTTAAGGCCATCGGGATCGAGAAGAAAGCCGTCCGTCAACCAGGAGTAACTCGATCCGCTGTTGGTACGGCCGAGCAGCTTCAACACGGCGGGGTCGTAATGGATGATCGCTTCGATGGAGGAGAAGCACTCGGGAGAGCCACTGTCGGACTGCAACCGAAGCTGAACCAGAATTACCGGGGCGCTGCCGGTCTCCAGCGGAATGACCATCAGCGGCGGTGATAGCTGAATGTCGACGTCCGCGGTTGCGGAAGCCGTGCCGAACCCGAGGAGGGCGAGGGCGGAAAAGATCATCGAAAGGCAGCGGACAGACCGTTTCGGCGCGCAAGTACGGATCGTTCCCCGAGCATTGATGAACATGAAAACGTCTCCATTTCCTGCCGGCGCCCGAGTTGGACGCCGGCAGGGCATCGGTTCTTCGTTTTAGTCATCGAATCTCGGGCACGGACGACTCGGAATTCGTCCTACCGACGTCGTCGGCGCAGTCGCACCTTCATCGCGGCGAAGCCGACCAGTGTCAGCGCGGCGCCGAGGCCTGTACTGACGCCGCAGGGCGGCGGACGCAGGCCGTCTTCCTCAATCCATACGTCGAGATCCAATTGGTTCACTTCGCAGTCTTCGTTGATGTCGAACTTCGGACGACCGTCGATACGCACCGGAATACCGAAGTCATTGAACGGGCAGACGTCGTTGCAGTCCGGTACGCCGTCCTTGTCGCTGTCCAGCGTGTCGTCCTCACCGCAGCCGCAGATACCGGGCTGCGTCTTGTTCGGATCATCCGGACAGCCGTCGAGACAATCCGGTACGCCGTCTTTATCGGAGTCGACATCGGATACGCCGCAGCCGCAGATGCCCGGTTCGGTCTTGTCCGGGTCTTCCGGGCAGCCATCCTTGCAGTCCGGCGTGCCATCGCCGTCCGAATCGGTATCCGGTTCGCCACACCCGCACACGCCGGGGTCGGTCTTCTTCGGATCATCGGGGCAACCGTCTTCGCAATCGGGCACGCCGTCACCGTCGGAATCCGTATCCGGCTTTCCGCAACCACAGACGCCGGGCTCCGTCTTATTCGGATCGTCCGGACAACCGTCGATGCAGTCCGGTGTGCCGTCGCTGTCGGAGTCATCATCACTCACACCGCAGCCGCAGGCGCCCGGTTCGGTCTTGTCCGGATCGTCAGGGCAGCCGTCCTTGCAGTCCGGAGTGCCGTCACCGTCGGAATCCGTATCCGGTTCGCCGCAACCACAGACGCCGGGTTCGGTCTTGTTGGGATCG